>ERZ795032.683-NODE-683-length-32198-cov-477.814454_pt1 | contig 32198 bp, 35 predicted proteins | sample MGYA00375124_ERZ795032 | MGnify/ENA primary metagenome ERZ795032 (study PRJEB30167, sample SAMN05720154) | activated sludge metagenome | isolation source: Anaerobic digester | place: China | collected 2015-12-16 ...
TCTTGCTGTCTGCTCGCCGCTCACCTACTTCACGGATCTTGTCCGGTACTCGTTTTCCGGCGCCCATTACTTCCCGGTGATAGTCGACATCGCAGTGCTTGCCGGGTTCACCCTGGTCTTCACCGCCGCCGCGATGCGCCTGCACAGGCGGAGCCTGCCGCGGAGGATGTGAGTCCCGTGGGGGATCAGGTTTCCACCGCATGCCGTCTCCGGTGGCAACCGGGCAGAAGTGCATAATGGGGTCTATGGCCCGGCTCAGGTGCCGTTACAGTCCGGCCTCTCTTCCTCGTAAAGCGAGGGGCGGACAGACAGTTTTTTCGTCGACAACGCTTCGCCGTTCAGGGAGCACCCTGCATAAGGCATATATGTCCGTGTGAATAATAAGCCAGCACCGTTTCAAAATCAATTGTAATAACCGATCAAGCACCAGGGGTGTCCCTGATGAGACGAACACAATCAAGCAGTTCCAGACCACGGCGCACGCAGGGGCAGTTCCCCTGCAGCGCATCCTGTCGGAAGATCCTGCCGTTAGCCGTTCTGGCGGTGCTCCTCGCCTTCACCGCCCTCTTCGCAGGGTGTACGGCAGCACCAGGCGGAGCGGATGCCGCCACCATCTCGCCGCTCAACGGCACCGTCACGAAAGTCGAAGTCATCCACTTCACCGCGCCGAACCAGTGCTACTCCTGCGTGGTGCTCGGCGACTACGCCGAAGAGACCGTGAAGACACACTTCCCCGGTGAACTCGGCTCAGGGAAGCTCGTCTTCGATCACGTCGATGTCGCCGACCCGGAAAAGAAGGAGATCGTCGAGCGTTACGGGGCGACCGGCTCGTCGCTCTGGATCGGCACCTACGACGACCAGGGTGGGTTCTCCAAAGAGGAGGATACCCGGGTCTGGTACAAACTCAACGACAAGCCCGGATTCATGCAGTATCTCAAGACGCTGATCGGGATGCGTCTCGCCGGGGACTTCTCGCAATGAGCCTGATGGGGTTCATGGAGACGATGGGGACGAGCAGTGTTCCCCTCGTCGCCGCGTTCTTCATCGGGTTGATGATGGCCCTCTCGCCCTGTCCGCTCGCGACGAACGTCGCCGCGATCGGTTACCTTTCCCGCCGGATCGGTAACCCGGGGCAGACCCTCCTCGCCGGGGCGCTCTACAGCGCGGGGAGGATGGTCGTCTACGTCGGCATCGCCGCAGCGATTGTGACCCTCGGGCTCTCCGTTCAGGGGATCTCGCTCTTCCTCCAGACCTGGGGCGAGGTGCTCGTCGGCCCGCTGCTGATCGTGATCGGGGTCGTGATGCTCGATCTCGTCCCGCTCCCCTCCTTTCGGGGCGGCAGCAGGCGGTTTGCCGCATTCAAGGAGCGGGTCGCCGACCGGGGGCTCGCGGGAAGTTTCATCCTCGGCGTGCTCTTCGCATTGACCTTCTGCCCCTTCTCGGCGGTGCTCTTCTTTGCGATGCTCGTCCCGCTGGCGCTCCGGACCTCTGACCCGCTCGGGGTACCGGCGGTCTTTGCCGTCGCGACCGCTCTGCCGGTGATCGCGTTCTCGCTGATCATGGTGACCGGGATCGCGAAGGTGGGGAGCGCGATGAAGGCGGCGGAGAGGTTCGAGTACTGGACGCGGCGCATCGTCGGGGTGCTCTTCATCGGGATCGGGGTCTACCTCCTCGCGGCAATGCTGATTGGGTGAGGTTGAATACCACCGTCGTGCAGGGTCTACCATCGTTCTCCGGGCCCGCGCCGTTTCCCTCCCCCACGCGGCGCGTATGCGTGGGGACCAGGCTCCTGTCCGTGACCGGTCTGAACCGTCCTGCAGGTCCCTGCTGCGTGCTACAGGGATTCAATGTTATCGGAATGAGAAACGGACCATGAACTTCAATTAAGTAGTGCATGGACAGATTACTCTACACGGAAAAGGCCCCATGTCTTCCAACGAGCGACGGATAAAAAGCCGGATGAAAGTCGGTGCAGGGTTCGCGTTCTTCGGACTGGCGTGCCCGTTCTTCTGGTTGAATCTGTTTTATGGCGACTCCGGGTTTGAGACCTGGGTTTACGGCATCCATTCCGCTATTTTCATCATCATCGGACTTACACTGCTGGGAAAAGGGTGGTACGACCTGAAACGGGTCCGAATTAATGCCTAGATGAGAGCGCTCGTTGAACAAGATCCCCTCACATCCTCTTCGGCATCATACCCGTGCCGCTCGGGAGATCCGCTGCCCATCAGGGCTCCCGGTTATTGGGGGGAGGCGCCGGGGTCGCAGAGGACCTGTCCCCGGGACCCCGTTGGCGCCTCCTGGTAGCAGGCGGACGTTGATCGCCGAACCCTCTCTCGAACCTCTTCGCGGGCTGTCAAGACCTCCCCCTCAATTCCACGCAGGTGCAGGCAGGACAGGGTTCATACGACCCCCTGATCGATGGCGCACTGTGCGGCCGGCTCATTCGCGTACCACCGTTTTTTGAGCCAGAGCGCGACGTTGACGAGCCCTATCAGGATCGGCACCTCGATGAGCGGGCCGATCACGGTGGCGAATGCGACCTGCGAGCCGATGCCGAAGACCGCAACAGCGACGGCGATGGCGAGTTCGAAGTTGTTCGACGCTGCTGTGAAGGCCAGGGTCGCCGAACGCGGGTAGTCGACGTTGAGCCGGTGGCTCATCCAGAACGCGACGAAGAACATCACGAGGAAGTAGATCAGGAGCGGGATCGCGACCCGGACGACGTCGAACGGGACCTGGATGATGTTCGCCCCCTGGGTCGAGAACATCACGATGATCGTGAAGAGCAGGGCGACGAGGGTCAGGGGCGAGATCCGCGGGATGAACCGGGTCTCATACCACTCCTTCGATCGTACCCGAAGCAGGATAAAGCGGGTCAGAAACCCGGCGATGAACGGGATGCCGAGGTAGATGAAGACCGAGGTCGCGATCTCGGCGATCGTGATGCTGATCGCGGTGCCGGTCCCGATCCCGAGGAGCGGCGGCAGAACCGTGATGAAGATGTACGCGTAGATCGAGTAGAAGAAGACCTGGAAGACGGAGTTTAAGCCCACCACCGCGGCACAGTAGTCGCAGCTCCCGCCAGCGAGGTCGTTCCAGACGATCACCATCGCAATACAGCGCGCGATCCCGATCAAAATCAGGCCGTACATCAACTCCGGCCGGTCGGCGAGGAAGAGGACCGCGAGGGCGAACATCAGGACCGGGCCGACGACCCAGTTCTGGAAGAGCGATAAGCCCAGCACCTTCCGGTCGCGGAAGACGCTGCCGAGTTCCTCATACCGGACCTTCGCGAGCGGCGGGTACATCATCACGATCAGGCCGATCGCAATCGGGATCGAGGTCGTGCCGACCGCAAAGCCGGTGATCGCCTGCGGGACCGAGGGGAAGAAGTAGCCGATCCCGATCCCGATCGCCATCGCAAGGAAGATCCAGAGAGTCAGGTAGCGATCAAGGAACGAGAGCCGTTTCATAGTTTCAGCCATGGTTGTTCTCCGTGGTGTCCGGGGGTGTGCCAGCCCCCGGGCTGGCGACGTCCAGCCCCGGGGATCGACCATCGACCAGCATAATCATCGTCTTTTGTTGCATCAAGTCGCCTCGATTTGGTCCGTGTAACTGCAATCAGCGCCGGTCCCCAGGGACCGCGGTCACGCCCGCCTTCTTCACCGCCATCACGATATCGTCGACCGAGACAGCGGCCGGGTCGTAGGTGACCTTCAGCTGGTTCGTGATCCCATTCAGGGTGAAAGCGGTCACCCCCTTCAGGGCCTTCACCCGTCTCTCGACCATCTGCCCCTCACAGGCGCAACCGAGCCCTTCGAGCCGGAACGTCGTGGTTGCAGGACCGGACGATCCGGATCCGTTGCCGGGGATGGGGATTGGAGGCGGCACCTCGTCGGCAGGCTCTCCGCAACAACAGCAACCTTCTGTCTCGACGAGGGTTGGGGTCGGCAGATCCCGGTCAATCGACGTATCACCGCAGCAACATCCGTCTCCTGCGGGGGCTGTCGCCGTTGATGCCGCACCAACGTCCTCCGCGCCGGAACAGCACGAACCTGTCGCCCCGACGGCGACGGAGATCTGCGGCTCTCCGCACGAACAGCAACCGGCTCCGGCCGTTGAAGGAACGGGTAGCACATCGCCCGCAGGTGCGGTACAGGAACAGCAGCCGACAGCCGCCGTCGTCTGCGCTGCAGTCGGAATGGCAGGAGCCTTTATCTGGGCAGCAGCGGGGCTCTCAGGTTCGGCGCCGCTCCGCCACGTCAGCAGACGCAGGGCGTTCAAGATCACGAAGACCGCGCTCCCCTCGTTCAGGAGCAGGCCCGTGACCAGCCCGAGGTAGCCGAGCAGGGCCGCGACGACCATGAACGCGACGTTGATCAGCGAGACGGCGATGTTCTGCCGGATCACGGTGACCGTCCGGTGCGAGAGTTCACGCACATACGCCAGTTTCCCGAGGTCGTCGGACATCAGCACCACGTCGCCGGCCTCGATCGCGATGTCCGTGCCTGCCGCGCCCATCGCGATGCCGACGTCCGCGGCGGCCATGGCCGGTGCGTCGTTGATGCCGTCGCCGACCATGGCCACTGCACCGTACCGCTCTCTCAACTGCCGCACCACGTCGACCTTATCCGTCGGCAGGAGCTGCGCCCGGTATTCATCCACACCGACACGTTGCGCGATGGCCCGGGCGCTCCGCTCGTTGTCCCCGGTCAGCATCACGGTCCGGACGCCGGCGCGTCTTAACCGCTGCAAGGCCTCGACAGCGCCGGGCCGCACCTCATCGGCGATCGCGACCAGGCCGGCGAGCGTCCCGTCGCGGCTGACCAGGACCACGGTCCGGCCTTCACCCTCGATCCGGGCGATCGTCTCCTCCGCGTGACCGATCTCGATACCCTCTTCGAGCATGGCGCGGGGGCTGCCGATGCGGCATGCCTGGCCGTCCACCGTCGCCGCGACCCCGCGCCCGGCCGTCTCCTCGAACTGAACGGCCGGCCGACCCGAGAACGTCCCGCTCTCGCGAGCCTTCCGGACGATCGCTGCTGCGAGGGGGTGGCCCGACCACGACTCGATGCAGGCGGCAAGGTCGAGCAGTTCATCCCCGGTGAGATCGTCAAAGGTCACGACATCCGTGACCGCGGGCCGTCCGATGGTCAGGGTCCCGGTCTTGTCGAACGCGATCGCCTTCACCGTCTCGATGGTCTCAAGGTAGGCGCCGCCCTTGAAGACGGTTCCCTGCTTTGCAGCGTTCGCCATTGCGCCCACCACCGCGACGGGCACGGAGAGCGCAAGGCCGCAGGAGCACGAGACCACGAAGACGACGAGCCCGCGGTAGATGAACGGGTACCACTCGGCACCGAAGAAGAGCGGCGGCACGGTGGCGACCAGCACCCCGAGGACGAACATGACCGGCGTGTACCACTTCCCGAAGGAGTCCGAAAATCGCTGGTATGATGTCCGTTTCGCCTGCGCCTCCTCGACCGAGAGGATGATCCGGGAGAGCATCGTTTCGGACGCCGGTTTTGTGACCCGGACCTCGAGTGACCCGTTCTGGTTGATCGTCCCGGCGAAGACGTCCTCGCCGGGGCCGCGGTGTACGGGAACCGGTTCTCCGGTGACCGCTGCCTGGTCGACGTACGACGACCCCGCGACGACCGTGCCGTCGACCGGCACCCGCTCGCCCGGTCGGACGATCACGACTTCGCCGACGCTGATCGTCTCGACCGCACAGATGGTCTCGCGGCCGTTGCGCCGGACCAGCGCTTCTTTCGGCACGAGCGCCATGAGCGACCGGATCGCACCCCGGGCTTTATCCACGGCGTAGGACTCGAGGACGTCGCCGAGCGAGTAGACGATGATCAGGACCGCGGCCTCCCCCCAGAGTCCGAGCGCCATCGCGCCGACAGAGCCGATCAGCATGAGCAGGTGGATCGTCGGCGTCAGGTTCTTGAGCGCGATCAGCGCCTTTCGTGCCGGGTAGTAGACGCCGATGAGCACGGCGAGCAGGTAGAGCCCGTTCACGATGGTGAGCGACGTCCCGAGGTATCCCGCGACGAAGGCGATCACCGCGGTGAGGAAGCTCCCGTAGAGGGCGAGTTGTTGCGGTTCACGCCACCAGGTGCTCTTCCGCCCGTCGCTTCGCACCTGCGAGGCGGTCATCCCCGTCTCAGCGACGGTGCGGATGATCTCCTGGACACTGACGATCGCGGGATCGTAGGTGATCCGGGCCTGGCCGGTGACCGGCGTGATCTCGTGGCCCCGGACGCCGGCGAGGGCGTCCAGTTTCCGGGCGAGCAGGTCGGCGTTGCAGGTGCAGTCCATCCCCTGAATCTGCAGGGTAACCGTATCGGTATCGGATGTCGATGAAGCAATGCTCATCTCGCTCTCATCCCCTGGCGTAGAAATCCCGAACTGGAGATCGCTCCTTCGAATATTCTCACACTATCGTTTGTCATGGTGATTCCCCGCAGGAAATTGGTACCTCAATCTTCTGAATATCGAGGATCTCCAGGATCTGGACCGCCTGGCCCGACTTGATCCTGTACCAGATGTTCACACCGTCCCTCCGCGACTCGAGAACCCCGGCCTCCTCCAGGACCCTGAGATGCTGCGAAACCGTCGGCTGTGCCTTTCCGACGGCCGGCACGAGTGTACACGCACATCGCTCGCCGTCCATCAGGCATTGGACGATCTTTATCCGCGTCTCGTCGGCGAGAGCTTTCAGCAGTTTTATCCTCCCCTGCATATCCACAAATTGGTATATTCAAATATATGAATATGATCGCGCTGGTCGGGATCTGGCGTCTCCTGAGTCGGGCCCGACCGGAGACGGGTCTGGGCCGCCGGGAATGAGGAGAATGTCCGCGGTGAAGACGTCTGCAGAGACGATCACCTGCGCTGCTGAACGCTGCCCCCCGGCTCCGGGACCGGTGGCATGGCGGAGAGGCGACAGAAAGATGTCCCGTCGATTCCCAAGATGATACCATGAAGAAGGAACTCGTCATCGAATGGAAGCACATCGGGAACGAGATCGAGAAGACCGCCGAAGAGTTTGAGGAGACCGGAATGACGCTTTCGGCTGTTCTCGCGGAGATCCGGATGCTCCTCGATATGGAGGGGATCAGCGTCCGGGTGGATGAGACCGTCCTCCCCGATGACGCCCCAGCTGGATCGGAGGCCCTCCTCTTCAACGGGGTGCCGATCGAGGAACTTCTGGCAGGGGTCGAGGTGACTGCCGCATCCTGCTCCTGCGCATCCTGCGACTCCTGCGGGGGAGACGCGGAGTGCCGGACGCTCTGCTACAACGGCGAGGAGTACGAGGCAATCCCGCCGGAACTGATCGGGCGGGCGGCCGCAAAAGCGCTCGAGATGGAGTGAGTCCGTGACGGAACCCATCATCCTCGTCACCTGCTCCGGCCTCTCGAACACCGGGAAGCTGACCGGTCAGGCGGGGATGGTGGTCCGGCAGCGGTGCCCCGGATCCGTCGAGGCCTGTATCCCGGCACGCCGCCTGTCGGCGTCGCTTTCCGGCCGAATCCTCGCGCTGGACGGCTGTGAGGACGCCTGTGCGCTCAAAAAACTCCGGGAGAACGGGGTCGAGCCGGACCTGCACATTGTCGCGACCGGGTGCGGGATCGTAAAGAACGGCATGGCGGAGCCGCGGTTTGACGAGATCGAGCAGCTCGCGGGCGCGGTGATCGAGGCGATCCAGAGCGGGCAGCAGCCCTGAGTGCATCACCCTTCCGGGCCGTAGCGCCGCCGGAGGATTGCCGGGGCACCCGGGGAACCCCCGGCGACTGCCTCGGCGAAGAGGGGAGCATCGTTCGTGATGCGATCCCCCGGAACCAGTGGCGCCGGAACCGGGGAGAACGTCTGCCTCTCTCGCCACTCCCAGACGGCATCCATCACGGCGTCCGCCGTCGCCATGACGCTCGCGGCCCCGACGTCCACCACGACGGGGTTCGTGATCTTCCAGCGGTCGATGACCGTATCGAGGAGCCGGCGCCGGACGGTCCAGATCATGGGGGGGTGCGGGAGCGCGACCAGTCGGTCGATCTGCTCCGCCCAGACCCCGCCCTGGAGCTCGAACCTCCCCACCTCGTCGATGACCACCAGATCGGTCTCGCCGGGATCCGGCAGCGCGAGCGCCCTGCGGCCGAAAGCAAGCCCTTCGGGGCGGAAGTAGAACCGGCCGTGGACCTCGCACCGCGGGTCGGGGTCGATCGACGAGAGGTCCTCGTGCTCGCCGGTGGCGAGGTCGACGAGGGTGAACCCGGACCGGCGCCCGTCCCGCACGTGGCCGGGAGCCAGCACGCCCCGGACCCGAACGTTTGCCCCGACAATGAGCCCGAGCACCTGATGCAGGAACGTCGTCTTGCACTGGCCCTGCTCACCGGTGATGATGAAGACTGGCGTCGTCCGGCTGTTCATCCGGAAAGACCCCCAGGTATGCGGGTTGGAGAGCGGCTTACAGGTATGTCCCGGCCGGGGTCCGGGGAGACGTTCGCTCCGGGGTACATGGATATACATCTGCGGTGTTTGTATAAAATAGTTTTACTCAATATGTTTGTTTAAGATGTATCATTTACTTTCCTGGAGAACCGGTTGCCGCGCCCGCAACCCATATGCGGGATCAGGTATCAGGGGTGCCCATGGACCGCGAGACAGCCTGCCAGGCCTGCAGGAAGAACCTCGTCCCGCACGAGGATGAGCCGGTAACGGCGCCGCCGGGGCTGGAGACACTCTCGAACCTCGACCTGATCGAGCGGGTCTGCCTGACGACGACGGAGACGGACCCGCTCGCGATCGCCTGCGCGATCATGCGGCACCCGCAGATCAGCCTTCACGGCCCGGAGCACCACTTCCTGGTGCCGGCCGTCCTGCTTGCCGCCTACTACAACCACCGGGGAAGCCCGGAGAAGAAGGAACCGACCCTCCGACAGGCGAGGAAGCGTGCCGAGGCCGTCCAGCCGGCTTTCTGCGGCACGCACGGGGCATGCGGGGCGGCGATTGGCACCGGGATCTTCATGAGCCTGATCACGCACTCCGGCCCGCTGAAGAAGGAGGAGTGGTCGCTTGCTAACCAGGTAACGGCACGGAGTCTCATGGCAATCGCGGAGAGTGGAGGGCCTCGGTGCTGCAAGCGGGACTCGTGGCTCGCGATCGGCGAGGCGGTGAAGTTCCTCGCCGGGAAGTGCGGCGTCAGCCTGCCGGTGACGGAGCATATCTCATGCGAGTACGCGACCGTGAACCGCGACTGCACGGGCTACGAGTGCTCGTTCTACCCTGGCGAGGAGACCCGGTCGCCCTCTCCATCAGTATAAGTAGCAACGACGGACAATACCATACGGAGTTAATGGTTATGGCAGAGACAAAAGTCGTGCTCCACACGACCATGGGCGACATCACGATCCGGCTCTACGACGACATGCCGGTGACTGCAGGAAATTTTGCGAAACTGGCGAAATCCGGGTTCTATGACGGGACGATCTTCCACCGGGTCATCGCCGGGTTCATGATCCAGGGCGGCGATCCCACCGGCACCGGAACGGGCGGGCCGGGCTACACCATCACCGACGAGTTCGTGAAGGGCCACTCGAACGTCCGGGGGACGATCGCGATGGCGAACACCGGCCGCCCGAACTCCGGCGGGAGTCAGTTCTTCATCAACCTGGTGAAGAACGACTTCCTCGACTGGGACAACCCCAGGACGCCGAGCGCCCACCCGGTCTTCGGTGAAGTGGTTGAGGGCCTCGACGTCGTCGACAAGATCGGGAAGGTCGCGACGAACTCCGCCGATAAGCCCAAGGTCCCCGTCCGGATCGAGAAGGCCGAAGTCCTGGAGTAACCCTTTTTTATGAACCGCCGGGACCCTGCCGAGATCGAGGCGCGGATCGGCTATGCCTTTATGAGCGGGGAACTGCTCGAGCGGGCGCTGACCCGCCTCGCCTATACCCTGGAGGCCGGCCTCCCGCCCGGCGCCCACATGGACGCCCTCGCCACCCTCGGCGATGCGGTCATCAACGTCGCGGTCGTGGAGGCGGTGGTTGCAGGGGGAGCGCACGACAAGGGTGCGATCACCAACCAAAAGATGAACCTGGTGAATATGACCCGGCTCCGCGGGCTTGCGGAAGGCCTCGACCTCGCCGACTACGTCCGCTGGGGAAAAGGGGAGGCCGCCCAGACGGTCTGGACCTCCGGCAGGGTCCTCGCCGAGTGCCTGGAGGCGCTCATCGGCGCCGTCTACCTGGACGGCGGGATGAGTGCGGCCGCCGGGGTGCTCCGGCGGCTCGGGCTCACCGGGAAAGCGTAGGCTTTCCTGCCCCCTCTTCACTCGCCGCCGGAACGGTGGCCGCCGGGCGCATCAGGAGCCAGGCGGCGACGAAGCCCACCGCGGCGAGAGCCGCGACGAGCGGGAAGACGCCGAGGTAGGTCCCGGTCGCCTCCCGGACGAACCCCGCAAGCTGCGGCCCGGCGATGGCCCCTGCGCCGTAGGCGAGGAAGACAACCCCGTAGCAGCGCGGGTAGTCGCACGTCCCGAAGTAGGACGCCGTCGCCGCCGGCGCGATGGCGAGCCAGCCCCCGAGGGACCCCCAGAGGACGGCGAAGGCGACGACGTAGGCCGGCACTCCCGGCGCGAGCCAGATCAGGACCGATGCCGTCGCGATCAGAGCAAACGTCAGCATCGCCGTCTTCTGCGGGGTTATCCGGTCGGCGAGGGTCCCGAACCCGGGCCGCCCGAGCCCGTTGAAGACGGCGAAGAACCCGACGAGGAGCGTCGCGAGCCCCGCATCCACCCCGGCGATCTCGGTCCCGACCGGCTTTGCGATCGAGATCGCGGTCAGGCCCGCGAGGCAGCCGATGAAGTAGCAGGCGAAGAGCCCGTAGAACGTCCCCGTCCGGAGCATCGCACGCCGGTCGCACTCGCAGACCGGGGCCGTCCCGACCCCGGGTGGGGGCGGCGACCACCCTGCCGGTCGCCAGCCCGCCGGCGGGAACCGGAGCGGGAGAGCGGCGAGGAGCAGCACGGCGATGAACACGGCCCCGAAGATCCGGAACGTCGGCATCACGCCGTAGGCGGCGATCAGGGCGCCTGCCGCGTTCGCGGTGACGAAGGCCGAGAATCCGAAGCCGAGCAAGGCAAGCCCCACCGCGAGCCCCCGGCGGTCCGGGAACCACCGGGCCGCGACGGCGACCGGCGCCCCGTAGGCGATCCCGACGCCGAGCCCGCCGATGACGCCGTAGACGACGTAGAGCGCCTCGACAGACGTCGCCGTCGAGGCGAGCAGCCAGCCCAGGCCCGTCAGGACCCCGCCGACCATCGTCACCATCCGCGGTCCGTAGCGCTCGATATACTTCCCGGCGAGCGGCATCGCTATCGCGAAGAAGGCGAGGAAGACCGAGAACGGGAGGAGGACCTCCCCCGCCGTCACCTCCCGGCCGAGCGCCTCCGTGAAGTGCGCCGCAAGCGGCGCGACAAAGACACTCCAGGAGTAGATGCTCCCGAGACAGAGGTTGATGAGGAGGCCGAGGGCGACAAGCCCCCACCGCCCCTTCTCCGCGGGCAGCCCGAAGACTGTGGATGCATCCGGCATGGGAGTCTACTCCTCCAGGGTGGAGACATCGCCCGGGTCCATGCCGAGCTCGCGGGCTTTCAAGACCCGGCGCATGATCTTGCCGCTTCGGGTCTTGGGGAGCCTATCCATGAACTCGATCTCGGCCGGCACCGCGACGGGGCCGAGGCTCTTCCTCACGTGGCGGGCGAGGTCGTCGGTGAGGCCGTCGCCGGGGTTTGCGCCCACGCGGAGGGTGACGAAGGCCTTGATGACGTTCCCCTTCAGGGGATCGGGTTTCCCGATGACGGCGGCCTCCGCGACGGCCTCGTGGGAGACGAGCGCGCTCTCGACCTCCGCGGTGCCGATGTTGTGCCCGGCGACGACGATCAGGTCGTCGGCCCGCCCGATGACCATGATGTAGCCGTCCTTATCCTTCACCGCGAGGTCGCCTGCGGCGTAACACCCGGGGATGGTCTCCCAGTAGGTGCGGTAGCGCTCGTCGTTCCCGTGGACCGTCCGGAGCATCGAGGGCCAGGGTTCCCTGATGACCAGGAACCCGCCGGTCCCCGGCGGGACCGGGGCGCCCGTTCTGTCGACGACGTCCACGACGGCGCCCGGGATCGGTTTCCCGGCAAACCCGGGCTTCATTGGTTCGCCGACCATCGTGGTCACCATGTGCATCCCGGTCTCGGTCTGCCACCAGGTATCCACGACCGGGCACCGGTCTCTGCCGATGGCGTGGTAGTACCACTCGAACGCCTCGGGGTTGAGCGGCTCGCCGACGGAGCCGAGCACGCGCAGCGTCGAGAGATCGTACTTCGCCGGCCACTCGTCACCGTAGCGCATGAACATCCGGATGGCGGTCGGGGCGGTGTAGAAGATCGTCACCCCGAGGTCCTGGACCAGCCGCCAGTAGGCGCCGGGGTCCGGGTAGTCCGGCGTCCCCTCGGCGATGACGACGGTCGTGCCGACGGCGAGCGGGCCGTAGACGATATAACTGTGGCCGGTGATCCAGCCGGGGTCGGCGGTGCACCAGAAGACGTCGTTCTCCTTGACGTCGAAGACGCACTTCGTCGTGTAGTAGGTCCCGACCATGTAGCCTCCGCACGTGTGCACGATCCCCTTCGGCGCCCCGGTCGAGCCGCTCGTATAGAGGATGAAGAGCGGGTCTTCCGCGTCCATCACCTCCGCCGGGCAGTCGGGCGCGGCCTCTGCTATGAGGGCCGCGTAGTCGACCTCGCGGGTCGGGTCGAGGCCGGCGGCTGCGCTCTCGCGCCGGAGGACGACGACCCGCTCGACGGACGGTGCGTGGCCGAGCGCCTCTCTCGCGATCTCTCGGAGCGGGACGGCCTTCCCCCGCCGGTAGCCGACGTCCGCGGTGACGAGGACCTTCGCTCCCGCATCGTTGATCCGCATCGCAAGCGCGTCCGGCCCGAACCCGCCGAAGATGACGGAGTGGACGGCCCCGATCCGGGCGCAGGCAAGCATCGCGACGACCTGCTCGGGGACGAGCGGCATGTAGATGCAGACCCGGTCACCTTTCCCGACGCCGAGGGATTTTAAGCCGCTTGCAAACCGCATCACCTCGCGGTGGAGGCCGTCGTAGGTAAAGACCTGCTCCTCGCCCCCTTCGCCGCGCCAGACGAGCGCCGCCTTGTTCTTCCGGGCGCTGGCGGCATGCCGGTCCAGGCAGTTGTAGGTGATGTTGAGTTTTCCGTTGACGAACCATCTCGCGTACGGGTAGTCCCACTCCCTGACCCGGTCCCACGGCTTGAACCAGACCAGTTCACGGGCGACCCGGTCCCAGAAGGCTTCCGGGTCGCGCACGAACTCCTGGTAGGCCCGGGTGTAATCCGGTGTCCAGGCTGCCGCCTTGCACCGGGGGTCGGGGGTGTAGCGTTTCTCCTCCAGTTTCACGGCGAATGTCTGCTCCATACTTCCTCAATTTACATGATTCATCATACCCGATTGCCGCGGCCGGTCCCCGTATGGGCCTCCGTACCGTGCAAAAGTGGCTGATCCTCCGACCGACAACCTTCCCGGCCGCTCGGTCCGTGGTCGTGCTGCCGTACATGCGGTCGCCGGCAACCGGTGCCGGCTCCGCCGGGAGCGTAACCTTCCCGGGCGCCTCCTCCCGTGCGGCGCCCCTATCTTACATGATCTATCATGTGCAATTTATCACGATCAATAATGTAGAATAAAAAGATAAATGTTGCGGTGGGGCGGGGTGGTGAGGTTGATGCCATCCTACAACCAGCCCTTCCGGTTGATGGCCACCGCGATGAGCGAGGAGACGATCAGGGAGAGGACGATGATGATGAGGAACCCGTAGGGATGGTTCTCGAGGGGGACCGGGACGTTCATACCGAGGAAACTTGCGATCATCGTGGGGATCGCGAGGATGATGGTGATCGATGTGAGGAGTTTTAAGATGTTGTTGAAGTTGTTTGAGATGATCGAGGCGAAGGCATCCATCGTCTCGGTCAGGATCGTCGAGTAGGTGTTCGCCATCTCGATCGCCTGCTTGTTCTCGATGATGACGTCCTCGAGAAGATCGGTGTCGTCTGCGTACATCCGGAGGGGCTGGAACGTCAGGGTCTTGTCGAGGACGATCTGGTTGCTCTTGAGCGACGTCGAGAAGTAGACCAGGCTCTTTTTTAAGTTCATCAACTGGATCAGCTCGCGGTTCCGCATCGACTGGTTCAGTTCGGCCCCGATACGGTCGGATATCCGCTCGATCTGGCGCAGGTACTGGAGGAAGTAGGATGCGTTCCGAAAGAGGATCTGCAGGACGAACCGGGTTTTCTTGAACGTGTAGAAGAGCTTCACCCGGCCTTCCGTGAAGTCCTGGACGATCGCGTTCTCGCGGAGGCAGACCGTGACGATGGTATCGGGCGTGACGATGATCCCGAGCGGCATCGTCGTGTAAAGGATCGTCCGTTCGGGATACGGCATCGGGATATCGATGACGATCAGGGTGACGCCGTCCTCCGTCTCGGTCCGGGGCCGCTCCTCCTCGTCGAGCGCCGCCCGGAGGTAGTCACCCGGGATGGCGAGCTTTGCCGCGACCTCCTCGATCTCACCTGCGGTGGGGTTGATCATCGATACCCAGGAGCCGGGCTCGAACCGGCCGGTCTCCTCCGTCCGTGGCACCGGGGCCGCTTCAACCGTGCGATAGATGCGGATCATGCGGTCTCTCACCCCTCCGGGGAGGGCTCACACTCTACTGTTGTCGGCGGGCGGGATGAAGGTATGGACGCCCGCCACGAAGTCGGGCCTGAAAAAAAGGGTTAGAGGACCAGGAGCAGCGGTGCAAAGACCAGCGATACCATGGACATCAGCTTCAGGAGGATGTTCAGGGACGGGCCCGACGTGTCCTTGAAGGGGTCGCCCACGGTGTCGCCGACGACCGCTGCCTTGTGGGCCGGGGAACCCTTGCCGCCGAGGTGGCCCATCTCGATGTACTTCTTTGCGTTGTCCCAGGCCCCGCCGGCGTTCGCCATCGTGACGGCGAGGAGGAACCCGGACGCAAGCGAGCCGACGAGCAGGCCGCCGAGCGCCTCGGTGCCGAGGACGAACCCGACGACGAGCGGCGCGGCGACGGCGAGGATGCCGGGCAGGATCATCTCACGCAGCGCCGCGTTCGTGGAGATGGCGATACAGGAGGTGTAGTCAGGGTCGGCCGTTCCCTCCATGAGGCCGGTGATCTCCCTGAACTGGCGGCGAACCTCGTGGACGATGCTGTATGCCGCCTTGCTGACTGCCATCATCGTGATGGAGCAGAAGAGGAAGGGGAGCATCGCACCGATCAGAACGCCGATGAAGACGTTCGGGACCGCTACGTCGATGGTCGTGAGACCGACCGCCTGGGTGTAGGCGGCGAAGAGGGCGAGCGCCGTCAGGGCCGCAGAGCCGATGGCGAACCCCTTGCCGATGGCGGCGGTGGTGTTGCCGACGGAGTCCAGGGTATCGGTGATCTCGCGAACCTCGGGCTTCTGGTGAGACATCTCGGCGATACCGCCGGCGTTGTCGGCGACAGGGCCGTAGGCGTCGACGGAGAGTGAGATCCCGAGTGTCGCGAGCATACCGACGGCGGCGATCGCGATACCGTAAAGACCGGCGACCTGGTAGGCGACGTAGATCGCGACGGCGACGATCAGGACCGGCCAGATGGTGCTCTCCATCCCCTTCGCAAACCCGGTGATGATGGTGGTCGCCGCCCCGGTCTCAGTGGACTTCACGATGGAGAGGGTCGGTTTCCGGTCAAACGAGGTGTAGTACTCGGTGATCAGGCCGATGGTAAACCCTGCGACGAGACCGGCGACGGAGGCATAGAAGACCCCGATATACTCCGCCCCGAGGAGCAGGTTCACCAGGAAGTAGGTGGCGGCGACCGTCACGACCATCGCAGCAACCAGGCCCTTGTTGAAGGCCATGTGGATGGCGCTGCTCTCGGTCTTGTTGGTCCTAACAAAGAACGAGCCGATGATGGACGCGATGATGCCGACTGCGGCGATGAGCAGCGGGAGGAGGATCACGTTCATGACGTCGGCGTTCGCGAACTGTGTCGCTGCGACGGCGACGCCGAGGACCATCGCCGATATGATTGCACCGACGTAGGACTCGTAGAGGTCCGCACCCATGCCGGCGACGTCGCCGACGTTGTCACCGACGTTGTCGGCGATGACGGCCGGGTTCCGCGGGTCGTCCTCGGGGATGCCGGCCTCGACCTTGCCGACGAGGTCGGCCCCGACGTCTGCGGCCTTGGTGAAGATGCCGCCGCCGACACGGGCGAAGAGGGCGATCGAACTCGCCCCGAGACCGAACCCGGTCACGTGGGTGAGAATTTCGGCCTGGGAAAGCCCCGTGAAGGTGCTGACGACCACATACGCGATCGAGAGCCCGAGAAGCCCGAGCCCGACCACGGCCATGCCCATGACCGAGCCGCTCGAGAACGAGACACGGAACGCATCCGCGATCCCGCGCCGTGCGGCGTTCGTCGTCCGGACGTTTGCGGCCGTGGCGGTGAACATGCCGATGTAGCCGGCGGTCGCCGAGAGGACCGCGCCGAGGACGAAGCAGGCGGCGGTGAGCACGCCGATCCCGAGCGCAAGGACGACGGCAAGCACGATGACAAATATTCCGATAGCGCGGTACTGCCTGTTCAGGTAGACCATTGCTCCCGTGTGGATAGCGGCAGCAATCTTCTGCATCAGTTCGGTACCCGTTCCCTCCCGCTTGATACTCGTATATGAGTATCCTGCAAACAGGAGAGCGAGAATGGCACACACGGGTGCCAGATACACCAGATCCATCTCTCTGTATTCCTCCGATTGTGTAACATATACAATGGGATTCAACACTTTTAAACATGCGGAAAGAATCCGGAAGATATACAGTGTATCAGCTGAAATCCATCACTTCAGGCTGGAGCGTCTGGAGATCGATGACAAATGCCCGCGCGGGCGTGGGATTGATGTTCATCTGCTTCTGGAACGCCGTCTGGGACTGCCAGGTGCCCGTGTTCACCCCGAGGACACCCCGGTAGCGGGTGATGCCGCAGATGTGGACGTGGCCCGTGAGGAGGATCTCGGGAAGGGGATCGATGACGAGCCGGTCGGTCTTCATCGCGGCGATGGGGGTCCGCATCCCGTAGGGAGAGGCGAGCAGCCGACGTTTCAGCATCTCATCCATGATCTCGCCGGGCCGCTCGTAACTTGCCCCCGGGATGAGCCCGATCATGTCGTCGATCGACCGGCCATGGTACATCAGGACCCGGACGCCCTGGAGGTTCAAGAGGCAGGGATTCTCGACGAGGGTGCAGTTCGACGGGAACCTCGTGGTGAACTCCTGCGGGATCGCCGGCTGCGGCTCGGCCATCCTGACGACGTCGTGGTTTCCCGGGGCGGCGACGATTCGGACCCGGGAGGGCAGGTCCCGGAGCATCTCCGCGAAGACGTCGTACTGCTCGTAGATGTTCTTGATCGTCAGCTCGTTCTCCTGTCCGGGGTAGATGCCGATGCCGTCGACGAGGTCGCCCGCGATCAGGAGGTAGCCGGCATCGGAGTCCTGGAGCCAGTCGGCGAACCGGTTCCACCCATCTTCGAGGAAGGTGTCGCTCCCGACATGGACGTCGGAGATCAGGACCGCTTTGCCCGGTCGGTCGCTCTTGAACGGGGCGTTGTTGATGGGGACGTCGGGGCGAAAGAGCTGCTCGGCGAAGAAGAGACCGCCGTCGTTTGAGAGCTTCCCCTTGACCCCGAGCACCTCGTCGGGGAGGATCCGCTCCGCCTCCGCAAACGAGTCTCCCCTCCCTTTGTTGAAGAGCACCCGGATGGCCCCGGTGGTGTCCTCCACCTCGACGAGCCGATGCCCCTTGGCGGTCGTCCGCACGTCGGCCACCATCCCGATGATGCTGCACTCTTCGTCCCGGTAGCGGTGGGGTGATTTGGCCAGCGCCTCGATCGGCATCGCGGTCATCCGGCCGCGAATCATCGAGGAGAGGCTGTTGTAACGGTCCCGGAAGTAGTGGACGGCGTCTTCGTGACCGCTGACGCTCCCCGTGGTTCCGGCGCTCCCCGTGATCACCTCGAGTTCCGGGTCGACGAGGAACCGGGTCCCGTCCCGGACCTTTCTCAAGCCCGGTATGTGCTCGGGTGAGATGACCGGGGTATCGCCCGTGACCCCCGCCGCTATCCGGTCGATGAGCGAGGGATCATTCTGCTCCCGGATGTAACTCACGACGTCGGGATGGACCTGGTACTTCAACTCAAGAAACCGGCGTACGATCTCGGCGTTGGCGAGCATGGGCTCCATCATATTCTCCTCCCGGCAATATGGGTTTATCTTTTTTACACCTTGCCCGGGTCCGAAGAACCTATGTATATGAAGGGATAGCATTCTCTTTAGAGCAAATGACGGATACCTCCTGGCTGCAACGTGCAGCATCGGCCTTCGCCGCGTTCCGGGAGAGCGACCACCGGGTCGTCTCTCTCGCCAGGGACCTCCTCTGGGTCGTCGCGGTCGTGGGCGGTATCGCCCTCGCCCTCTACCTCTTCGCCGGCACCTGGCCGGCGGTGGTCACCATAGAGTCGGAGAGCATGGTCCCGAACATGAACGTCGGCGACCTGGTGCTCGTCGTCGATGAAGACCGGTTCGGCGCGTTGACGACCTGGGCCGAGGGGCAACTGGCCGGGCACTCGTCTTTCGGGGACTACGGCGACGTGATCGTCTACCGGCCGAACGGCGCAGACTCGGTCCACCCGATCATTCACCGGGCGATGACCTACGTCGATACCGCAGCCGTGGTGGAGTCGGGGCTCGGTGAGTATTATACCGATCCGCACGGCGGCTACATCACCAAAGGGGACAACAACCCCTACATCGACCAGGGGAACCTCCGGATAACGGGCGTCGGCCTGATCGAGCCGGTCGAGAAGGACTGGATCGTCGGAAAAGCCCTCGTCGCGGTGCCGCTCATCGGTTACCTGCCCCTGCACCTCGCGGAGTTTGCCGTCATCGTCATCGTCATCATCCTCATCCACGACTTCGTCCTTGCGCGGCGTAAAGGGAAAGACGAATAAATCAGGGATTACGAGAGTTATTTACCATGCCGTACTCGCTGCACGACCTGCTCGACGATACGCTCGCCGGCCACCGGCTCACGGAGGAGGAGGCGGTGCGTCTCTTTGAGACGCGCGGCCGGGACATCTGGGATATCGCCGCCGCCGCGGATGCCCTCCGCGAGCGGAAGGTCGGCGACGTCGCCACCTACGTCCGGAACCAGAACATCCACGTCACAAACATCTGCAAGAACCTCTGCGGGTTCTGCGGGTTCGGGCGGCGGGCGGACGACCCGGAAGCGTTCTTCGACGACCCGGAGGCCATCCGGGAGAAGGCCCGGACGGCGGTGGAAAGGAACGTCACCGAGATCTGCCTTCTCTCCGGGGTGCACCCGGACTACACGCTCGACTCCTACGTCGACCTCATCTCGTCCGTGCGGGAGGCCGCGCCCGATGTGGACATCCATACGGCAAGTCCCGACGAGATCGCCTGGGCGGCGGAACGGAGCGGCGTCCCGACCACCACGGTCATCGAACGGCTCCGCGAGGCGGGGCTCGGGACCCTGCAGGGGACGGCGGCCGAGATCCTGGTCGACCGTGTTCGCCGGGTGATCTGCCCGAACAAATGCGACACGGCGACCTGGGTCCGGATCATCAAAGAGGCGCACGAACTCGGGATCCGTTCGACGGCAACGATCATGTACGGCTCCTGCGAGAACGAGGCGGACCGGGCCCGGCACCTCGCGGTCCTCCGGGAGATCCAGGACGACACCGGGGGGTTCACCGAGTTCGTCCCTCTTTCCTTCATTCACGAAAAGACCCCCCTCTACCGGGCAGGGCTCGCCCCGGCAGGAGCGACCGGGAGGGAGGATATCCTGATGGTTGCGGTCGCCCGGCTCTTCCTCGACAACTTCGACCACATCCAGGTCTCCTGGGGGAAGGTGGGGACGAAGATGGCGGAGATGGCGCTCCTCTCGGGCGCGGACGATTTCGGCGGGACGATGTTCTGCGACGACGTCTCGGCCGATGCCGGCGGCGAGGGTGCCGACTATCTGGACCCGGCCGAGATGCAGCGGATCGCGCGCGACCTCGGGCGGACGCTCCGGCAACGGACGACGACCTACGAGATGGTATAACCTGTCTGGATACGCCGCGTCACATCCGGTTCAACGCCTCTCTCCCCGACATCCCGATCTCGACTCGGCGCTGCACCGCCGGGAGGTTTGCCGCCCTCACCTCGGCGTCCATGAGGCTGTCGAGGTTATCAAGGGTCGATTCTTCCGAGACGCCTACGACCGCCGCCGGCACCCCGGCGTTTGCCAGAGCCTCGATGTCGAACCCGGCGGTCCCGATCATCCCCTCATCGGTCACCCAGGCCATCAGGCTGGTCCCCCCGATCGGGATAACGTAGCCGAATGCGTCCTTGTAGCTGAGTCTTGTGCGTTGATGACAGAGGATCTGCTGAGCCATGGCTGCCGGGGTGTCCCCCTGAGAGATAAGTGTATCCCTTCCGGCGAGACGTATCCAAAGGTTCTTGAGCTGACCGTGTCAAGAGGAGATCATCCTGCAAAACGGCGAAACGTATGAAACAGTCACTGCGACACCTGCTTGATGATGTGCTCACCGGTCACCGGCTCACGGAAGAGGAAGCGGTACGTCTCTTCGAGACGCGCGACCGGGGCGTCTGGGATATCGCCGCCGCCGCGGATACCCTCCGCGAACGGGCAGCCGGTGATCTCGTCACCTATGTCCGGAACCAGAACATCAACGTCACGAACCTCTGCGTGAACGCCTGCGGGTTCTGCGGCTTCTCCCGGAAACCGGGCGACCCCGATATCTTCTTCCACGATGAAGCCGCCGTCCGGGAGAAGGTCCGGGCAGCGCGCGGGCGGAGCGTGACCGAGATCTGCACGGTGAGCGGGCTCCACCCGGAGTTCGACGCCCAGTCCTACATCGATATCATTTCCTGGATGCGGGACGAAGCGCCGGGCGTTCACATCCACGCGAGCAACCCGATGGAAGTGGCCTATGCCGCAGGGAGGAGCGATCTTTCCACCCGGGAGGTGCTTATGATGATGCAGGCTGCGGGACTCGGGACACTCTGCGGGACGGCGGCCGAGATCCTGGTGGATAGTGTCCGGCGGGTGATCTGCCCGGGGAAGATCGATACGGCGACCTGGGTCCGGGTCATCAAAGAGGCGCACGAACTCGGGATCCGTTCGACGGCGACGATCATGTACGGCTCCTGCGAGAGCGAGACTGACCGGGCCCGGCACCTCGCGGTCCTCCGGGAGGTCCAGGACGACACCGGGGGGTTCACCGAGTTCGTGCCCCTCTCGTTCGTTCACCAGAAGACCCCTCTCTACCGGGCAGGGCTCGCCCGACCCGGGGCGACCGGCAGGGAGGATATCCTGATGTTTGCGGTATCCCGGCTCTTTCTTGACAACATCAGGAACATCCAGGCCTCCTGGGTGAAGCTGGGGACGAAGATGGCAGGGATGGCGCTTCTTTCAGGCGCAAACGACCTCGGGGGGACGCTTTTTGAGGAGAGCATATCCCGGGAGGCGGGCGCCCGGGACACCGATTACCTGGACCCGGTCGAGATGCGGCGGATGGCCGGGGACCTCGGGCGGACGCTCCGGCAGCGGACGACGACCTACGATCTCCTTTGAGGCTGACCCCCCCGGATGGCCCGACCGGGTTGTCCGGACCGCCGTTATTTCCGGAAAAGTATAAATATCCAAAAATAAAGTTTGGCTCCTCAACACCGGCCGGACGCCGGCAATTGAGAGGAGATAGATATGGTAAATGGTCTTGTAGGCCTTGCAATCCTCTTCTTTGTACTGGCACTTGTCTTTGCCTTACTCGGAGCACGGGGCGTTGCAGGGATGTCGATGTCGATTGCGAAGTGGCTGGTCATCATCTTCATCGTCCTCGCGATAATATCGCTGCTGCTCTGATGGCAGGGGGCTCTGCCCGCTCCACCGGGCGGACCCTCCGGCAGCACGGGCCCCGGCTCTCAGTCCTCCGGCCGAAGGAGCCTGACGATCGTATCCGCGACCTCTGTGGCCCTCTTCACCGCCCGCTCGTCCTTCAAGACGTCCCCCGGCGCGTAGCCCCTGCCGCAGACGTAGCCGAGGTACGAGAACTCGTGAGCGTTCAGGAACCCCTCCATCGTCTCGAGGGAGCGTTCGCCCCCCCGGTCGGCGTAGACGGCGACGGCCACCGCACTACGGCCGGCAAGCCGTCTGTCGTGGAAGAGGGAGTAGGTCCGGTCGATCAGGTTCTTCGTCTGGCCGTTGATGTCGTAGTAGTAGGTCGGGGCACCGATGACCAGCACCTCGCAGTCGATCATCTTCTGCGCCACAGAGCCCCAATCGTCGTCCTCCGTCACACACCACTTCGCCTCCCTGCAGGCCTCGCACCCGGTGCAGGGCCGGATATCCATATCGGCAAGCGAGAGGTATTCGGTCTCGATGCCCGCCTCACGGACCCGGTCGAGGATGGCGTTGACGAGCAGCGCGGTGTTGCCGTTCTTCCGCATGCTTCCGGAGATACCAAGAACGTTCATAACCTAGTGCTCGTTCCCCTCGTTCTTGATTCTTGTGATCCGGGCAGCGAGGCCGAGGCCCCGGAAGCGTGCGAGAACCTCCGGGACCGGGTCGCCGGGGCGGTAGAAGAGGTGTGAGGGGCAGGCGCAGTCGCTGCACCCGAACCCGGGGACGTACACCCCGCCGAAAGCACGGGCGAGGGCGCACTCGCAGTCCCGGTCTGTGGCGGCGGTGACGACGGCGGCGAGGGTGACATGCGGGGAAAGAAGGAGGTAGTCGATGTGCCACCGGGCCGGGCGGTCACGGTTGCGGGCGAGCCTCACGTGCCGGTCGGCCCGGGCAAGCCCGCCGCTCCCCAGCGCCGACCCGATGTAGACGTGCCGGCCGAAAGCAAACTCCCGGAGTCCCAGGGCGCCGACACGGACGACGCAATGGGAGTTATCGAGGATGAGGGCGTAGACACCCTTATCCATAGAAGCGGAGCGCCTCCCGGGCGGCCGCGATGTGTCTATCGCCGCCGTGGGCGACGGGCTCCCCGTGGCCGGGATAGAGTTCCTCGACCGCGAGGGTGCTGAGGCGCTCGATGGATCTTTTGAGCGCCGTGAGATCGCCGCCGGGGAAGTCGTAGCGCCCGAAGGACCCGCCGGTAAAGACAGTGTCGCCTGAGAAGAGCCGCTTCGCTGTCTCGTCATAAAGGCAGATCCCGCCCGGCGTGTGGCCCGGGGTGTGGATGACGCGGAGGTCACCGACCCGGTCGCCGTCGGAAAGGACGGTGTCGGGGACGATCCCGGGCGACCGGGCCCCGAAGTGCATGGCAAGGCTCCGGGTATCGTCGATGAGGCCGGGAGCGTCCGCTTCATGGATGCAGATGACCGGATCACCGCAGAGCCGGGCGATCTCCCTGATATGGGCGATATGGTCATAGTGGGCGTGCGTGATGACGATCGTCTCGATCGTCCCGGCGTGCGGCTCCACGGCCGTCGGGAGAACGCCCGCGTCCACAAGGATGGTTCCGTAAACGAACGAGTTGGCGTAGGTTGTGCCGCTCGCGATCCACCGGACTGGCATGCAGACTAATATGGCTTCCGGACAAATGGTTCTTATGCACACCCTGATCTCTGCATGCCTGCGTGGAGTCCCCCCGGAGGTGGAGACGATCGCCCGTGAGGAGGGTCTCGTCCCGCACCATGCCGCGCGGGCCGTCACCCGTGGACGGATTGTCATTCCAGCAAACCCCGTACGGCCGCACCGGCTCTGCGCCATCGGGGAGGGCTGCAGGGTACGGGTCAACGTGAACGTCGGGACGTCGGGAACCCGGTGCGACGAGGACCTTGAGGTCGAGAAGGCGAAGGCGGCCCTCCGCGAGGGCGCAGACGCGCTGATGGACCTCTCGACCGGCGGAGACCTCGCCCGGATCCGGCGCCGGATCCTCGAGCTCGATACGACCGTCGGGACGGTCCCGATCTACGAGGCGGTCCGGCGTGCGGGGGCTGCCGCGGACGTCGACGCCGACCTGCTGTTTAAGGTTATCCGGGAGCACTGCCGGCAGGGCGTGGACTTCCTGACCCTGCACTGCGGCGTGAACCGCGACGCCCTTGCGTCGCTCCAGACCGACCCCCGGACGATGGGCGTCGTCTCCCGCGGCGGGGCATTCCACGTGGCGATGATGGCCGCGACCGGCGAGGAGAACCCCCTGTATGCCGAGTACGATTACCTGCTCGAGATCCTCTCCGAACACGACGTGGTCGTGAGCCTCGGCGACGGGATGCGGCCGGGGGCGCTCATCGATGCCGGCCGCCTGGCGAAGACGACCGAGTACCTGACGCTCGGGCACCTCGCGAAAAGGGCGCTCGCCGCCGGGGTGCAGCGGATGATCGAGGGGCCGGGGCATATCCCGGCCGACCAGATCGGCTACAACGTCAGGATGCTCAAGGAACTGACCGACGGCGCCCCGCTCTACCTGCTCGGCCCGCTCGTGACCGACGTCGCGCCGGGCTACGACCACGTCGTGGGGGCGATCGGCGGCGTGATCGCCTGCATGCACGGCGCAGACTTCCTCTGCATGGTCTCGCCGAGCGAGCACCTGGCGCTGCCGGACGTCCGCGACATCGTAGAGGGGACGCGGGTGGCGAGGGTCGCGGCGCACGTTGGGAGCCTCTCCCGCGCTACCGGGAACACGAAGAACCGCGAGATCCGGATGGCGGAGGCGCGCCGGGCGCTCGACTGGGAGAAACAGTTCGAGACGGCGCTCGCCCCGGAGGAGGCCCGGCGGATCCACGAACGCGACGGGGAGCTTGAGACCTGCTCGATGTGCGGCGATCTCTGCGCCGTGAAGATGGTGCGGGAGATCCTCAAAGCGCCGCCGGAAGAGCGGATGGAGCATTAAAGCGGATCTCTACCCGCTACCCTGCCCGTTCACGTTCTACGGACCACTTTTTCTTCGATCCAGGCGATGATCTCGTCCCGGCTCCGCCGGTAGGCCGCAAGCACTTTATCCCTGGTCCCGGTGGCCCTGGTCGGGTCCGGGAAGTCGGGGTGGAGCGTCTCCTTCGTCCAGGGGAACATCGGGCAGACACCCCCGGCGCAGGCTGCGAACGCTAGCGAGGTTGAGAAACCCGGAGGGTTTCGAGCGCGATCACGTAGTCCATCTCTTTTCCGTCGAAGAGGCCGAGGTCCTTTGCCCGTTGCCCCGAGATCTCCACCCCGATCTCTTCCATCACCTCCACGGCAAGGGATCGAGGGCGGTCGGGGCTATCCCTGCCGAGCAGACATCGTAGCGGTCGCAGTAGCGGGCGCGGAGGTAGCCCTCTGCCATCTGGGTCCGGGCGGCGTTGTTCGTGCCGATGAAGAGCACATGACCCCTACTACACTGCCCCGGTGAAAAAAAAGTTATCTCAGGTGCGCCCGGCACCGAGGATCCGGACCGCGAGGAGTGCGGCGTTCTCGCCGTTATCGATCCCGACGCAGGCCACCGGGACGCCTCTCGGCATCTGGACGATCGAGAGGAGGGCGTCGATGCCCATCAATTTCCCGCTCACCGGAACGCCGATCACCGGTCGTTTCGTCTTTGAGGCAACCACGCCGGGAAGGGCCGCCGAGAGCCCGGCGATCGCGATGAAGACCCGGGCGTCGCTTCCCTTCACGTACTCGTCCAGTCGGTCGGGGTCACGGTGCGCCGAGATCACCCGGTAGTCGTAGGATAGACCATGCTCCTTTAAGACTCCAAACGCCTTCTCTGCGACGGGACCGTCCGAGGCGGACCCACAGATCACCGCGACGTCAACCATGCTATCTCCTTTCGGTATGCTCCTGCTCCCTCTTTTCTCTGTCGGTATCGCACGGTGGTGAGGTTGATATGAATCTACATCCAAGTTCCTTGCAGGAACTGCGTCTATACCCGACGAGACGATATGGACTGATCCACATGGAAAACGAACCACTCCTGATGATCCCGGGCCCCGTACCCATTCCGCAGCGGGTACGCGCCGCCATGACGCGGCAGGCTATCAACCACCGCGGCCCCGAGTTCGGTGCCGCGTATGCGGAGACTGTCCGGACCTTAAAGACCCTCTTTGGTACAGCAAACGAACTCTACGTCATCAGCGGCTCCGGAAGCGCCGGGATGGAGGCCGGCGTCGCGAACTTCGCACGGGACAAAAAGATTGTCTCGCTTGTCAACGGGAAGTTCGGCGACCGCTTTGCGAAGATCGGTGGACGTTACGGCACCATCACCACTCTCGAATCCGAGTGGGGGACCCCGCTCGACCTCGCGGCTCTCGAGCGCGAACTCGAGGCCGGGGCCGAGGTCGTCACGATGGTCCACAACGAGACGAGCGCCGGGATCAAGAACCCGGCTCCTGAGGTCGCGAAACTCGCCCGGAAGCACGATGCGCTCTTCATCATGGACGGTGTCACCTCCATCGGCGGCGACGATGTCCGGATGGATGAGTGGGGCGTCGATATCGCCGTCGTCGGGTCGCAGAAGTGCCTCGCGGCTCCCGCGGGCCTTGCGGCGATCGCCGTCGGCGACCGCGCCTGGGACCGGATCTCGGAGAAGCGCCCCTTCTACCTCGACATGGCGGCCTACCGCAAGAGCGGGAAGGGCACCCCGATGGAGACCCCCTACACCCCGGCGGTCCCGCTCTTCCTTGCGCTCCACGAGGCCTGCAGGATGATCGAGGAGGAGGGAGTACCCGCCCGTATCGCCCGGCACCGCAGGATGGCCGACGCCGTCCGCGCCGCGGCGAAGGGGTGGGGTGTTGAGCTCTTCCCGACGCTCGACGCACACCACGCCTACTCGAACACCGCGACAGCGATGCGGATCCCCGATGGTCTCACCGACAAGGATTTGCGGGGCACGGTCAAGAAGTTCGGGATCGAGATCGCCGGCGGCCAGGACCACCTCAAGGGCAAGATCTTCCGGATCGGCACCATGGGCGGTGTCGGAGCGCAGGAGATCCTCGCCACCCTTGCGGCCGTTCAGTTCACCCTCAAAAAGTTCGGGTTTGAGGCCGGCGACGGCGTTGAGGCGGCCGCCGGGGTGCTTCTCGGATGAAGATCGGGATCGCCGACACCACGTTTGCCCGGGTCGACATGGGCCGGATCGCCGCCGACGAGATCCGGAGGCACGCGAGCGTGGGGCTGGAACGGTACGTCGTCCCCGGCATCAAAGACCTCCCGGTGGCCTGCAAGAAGCTGATCGAGGAGCGGGGGTGCGACCTCGTCATGGCCCTCGGCATGCCCGGCGGGGCCGCGAAGGACAAGGTCTGCGCCCACGAGGCCTCCCAGGGCCTCATCCTCTGCCAGCTCATGACCAACAAACATGTCATCGAGGTCTTCGTCCACGAGGACGAGGCGAAGGATGCAAAAGAACTCGCCTGGCTGATGGAGCAGCGAACCCGCGAGCACGCGGTGAACGCCGTCCGGCTCGCCCTCCACCCGAAGGAACTCGAGAAACTCGCCGGGACCGGCCAGCGGCAGGGGTTCGAGGACGTCGGGCCGGCACGCCCGTGACGCAAAGAGCGATAATTATCAGTAATCGGTGCGAGTAGTACCACAGGAAGGATTGAGATGACGATAAACCTTGGATTTGTCGTCGCGGAGTTCAACCGCGACATCACCTATATGATGGAGATCGAGGCCCGCGAACATGCCCGTTTCCTCGGGGCGGAGGTGGCCGAGACGTTCTACGTCCCCGGCGCCTACGACATGCCGCTCGCGATCAAGAAGATGCTGACTGAGGGGAAGGTTGACGCGGTCGTCACGATCGGGTGCGTCATCGAGGGCGCCACCCAGCACGACGAGATCGTCGTCCAGCATGCCGCGAGGAAGATCATCGACCTCTCCCTCGAGTACGGCAAACCCGTCTCCCTCGGCATCTCCGGGCCCGGGATGACCCGGATGGAAGCGACCGAGCGTATCGACTACGCCAAGCGTGCCGTCGAGTCGGCCGTGAAGATGGTCCAGCGGTTGGAATGAAAAGCCTCTCAGAGAAGATTGCAGGCATAGCCCCCTCTGCGACGATTGAGATCTCGAACGCGGCAAAGCGGATGGCCGCTGACGGCATTGATGTCATCAGCCTCTCGATAGGGGAGCCGGACTTCGATACCCCGGCGCACATCAAGGAGGCCTGCATCGAGGCCCTCAGAAGGGGTGAGACTCATTACGCCCCGAGCGCCGGGATCCCGGCCCTGACGAACGCGATCGCGGAGAAGCTCGTCCGCGAGAACGGCGTCCCTGTAAAGCCCGACGAGGTGATCGTCACCTGCGGGGCCAAGGACGCCATCTACGAGGCGATGGAGGCCGTGCTGAACCCCACCGACGAGGTGCTCGTCCTCGACCCCTCGTGGGTCTCCTACGAGCCCTGCGCCCGGCTCGCGGGCGCCGGCGTCCGGCACCACGCGCTCTCCACCGAAACGTTCCAGATCGACGATACGCTGCTTGACGCCGTCGGTCCCCGGACGAAGATGATCGTGGTCAACTCCCCCTCGAACCCCTCGGGAGCGGTATTAAACGGGGACTCGCTCCGGATGATCGCCGATATCTGCCGTGACCACGACCTCTTCGCGCTCTCCGACGAGATCTACGAGAAGCTGGTCTACGGCAAAGAGCACGTCTCCCTCGCCTCCCTCCCGGGGATGGCGGAGCGGACGATCACCGTCAACGGGTTCTCGAAGGCCTACGCGATGACCGGGTGGCGGATCGGCTATGCGGCCGCTCCCCGGCCGATCGTCCGGCAGATGGAGAAGGTGCAGCAGCATACCATATCGCACCCGACGACGTTTGCGATGTTCGGGGCGGTCGCCGCAATCGAGGGTCCCCAGGACTGCGTTGAATCGATGCGCCGGGAGTTCGAGCGCCGGCGCGACTACCTCATCCCGGCGCTCCGCGACCTCGGCTATGCCACCGCCCCCGCGGACGGCGCCTTTTACGCCTACGTGAAGGTCGAGGGCGACGACATGGCGGTCGCCCGCTCGTGGCTCCACGATGCCCACGTGGCGGTCACCCCGGGAACCGCATTCGGCACCCCGGGCTGGCTCCGGCTCTCCTACGCGACCTCGATGGAGAGCCTGAAAGAAGTGGTCGGGCGGATTGCGCGGGTCTGAAAGCCCATCTCTTTTCTTTCGAATCCTGATTCGAGGAGCCTGCACGGCGGACCGCTCTGCGATCAGCCGATCGCGAAGGCCCGGAATCGGTCCCGGCACCCTGACGTGTAGCTTGGAGGGACAGAAATGCTATATGGAGGACCGTTGCAGTCCTCATTGTCACAAGGGGGATCGATCACCGCAAATGAAGAACCCCCTGCGGCCCGAAGGCATGAGAGTGTGGGTGATCCGGGTAAATAACCCTTTCTTCGTGCCTCCGTTCACAGAACGAAAGGAGGTAAAGATGCGAAACACAGACATTTCCGGATACCTGGTGCGAGTGCTCTTCGTGCTGCTCGTCGCCGGTATCGCGGTTGCACCCGTACTGGGTGAACAGGGGACGGATGAGGAATCGGACCCTGGCGTTGCCGCACCGGACGAAGGGAGTGCGGTGATAGTTATGACATCTGCCGGCCCCGTCGCCGTGGAGGACCTGGTCCCCCCGTATCCGCCGGGATGGGAGCCGCCGAGATCGCCGGCAGTGCAGGGCGGGTTGTACCCGGCAACCGCCTTCGATCCGGCATCGAACACGCTGATCCTGTATCCTGGCTGGAACCTCGTCTCGACGCCCCTCTGGCTCGCCGACGGGCATGATACCATGATGGCGATCTTCGGTGGGGTGGACACGGCCGCCCACTCGGCTCTCCGGTATAACGGTTCGAGCAGCCATTGGGAGGCGATGGGTCCTCTGGATGAGTTCAGACCGCTCGAGGGGGTATGGATCTACGCAAACGGGTCGTACCGGATTCCCCTCTATCTCAAGCCCGCGCAGGAGCAGACGGCGGCGACAACACACCTCTATTCTGGCTGGAACGTTGTCGGCTTCTGGGACGTGCACCAGGCCTGCGCACGGGACATGCTCCTCCCCCTCGGGAGTGCATGGGCAACGGCAACCGGTTACGATGCGGGAGTGCAGGATTACGAGGTCAGTATGGTTAACGGCGGGACAGGCAGCAGCAGCGACCAGCGCCTGATGTTTCCGGGAAAGGCGTACTGGGTGTACATGACAGCGGAGGAAGACCTGATCCGTTCGTACTACAGGAGTTATTCCTACTGCGCAGAGTGGGTGGGCGACTATCACGGCACGCAGGCCCCCCTCGCCTGGGCCGACGAAGAGGCCGAGGGCTTCTACGACACGCTTGCCGGGTCGAGTTCATGGACCGGCCGGTTCATCAACGGCAACGACGCCGCGATGGAACGGCACTGGAAGGACCCAGCCTTCGGCGGGGTTGATTCGAACTACATCGACAACACGCACCTGGCCTTCTTCGTAGGCCACGGGGGGACGGACGGTTTTGTCTTCGGGACCGCTGCCGACGACTACAACCTGGACTACGACGAGGCGCGCTGGGGCAACACGAAGACCGACTGGATTGTTCTCGGATCGTGCAACACCCTGAATGCATCAACGTGCAGGGAGAACTGGGAAGACGCTTTCGAGGGGCTCCATTCCATATGCGGCTTCGATACCATCGGGGGCACGCATCCGGATATGGGGTGGTATTTTGCGGATCTGCTGATGGAAGGCAAAACCATCTGGGAGGCATGGTACATGGCGACGGACATGTATGTCTTCCCGAACGACGGCAGCCTGCGGACGGCAATTCTCGCCGCGGACATCGACGGAGACCTGAGCACGCCTGACTGCCTCGACGACCATATTTACGGGTACGGGTCGTCGATCAACCCGCCCGGTGATCCGCCAAATTTTCAGTACAAAACAGATTCCTGTAAATTGGAGGTCTAGGTATGGTAGGGAAACAGATTGCAATCGGCTTTACCCTCCTCCTGCTGCTCGTCGCTGGGACGGCACTGATACCTGCGGTGTCTCCGCCGGACGATGAAGTCGGACATGGGGGAATCGAGGTTCTCGGACCGTATGGCGTGCAGAATATCTCTGAGATCGCTTTCGGTACTGCCCTTCCCAAGTATCCCGGGCAGGCCATGGTTTATAAGACGGTCGACACTGCCGTATCGAAGGATGACGCCCTGAAGGTGGCGGAGAAGTTCGGTATGTCCGGACAAATTGAGGAGAGCGGAAGAAGGATAAAACGTTACGTCGTCAAAGATGATCCCTATACGTTCGAGATCGAGACAGAATCCGGGTATATGATCTACACGTGGAATGACCGCTACTCCGGGGTTGACCCCCGGGACGGTCCCGAAAACATCCCGACCGACGAGGAGTGCCGGAAGATCGCCGAATCGTTCCTCACCTCCCACGGGCTCATGCCCGAAGGGGCAGCATATTCGGGTGTATCGCACGGGGAGGGTTTCTTTTCGAATAGTACGGATGGTACATCCATTCAAACATACAAAGACACCTGTGTCCACTTCACCGACACCCTGAGTGGCTATCCCGTGGCTGGAAGCGGGATCTACGTCACGGTCGGCGGGGGTGGCGATGTCCTTAAGGTCGGGAAACGCTGGCGCGACGCCGAACCCTACAAGGACTTCGCGATCCTCTCCCCCGAAGCAGCGATCGAGGAACTCAAGCAGACCGGGGTCGTCACCACGATAGGTTCACCGAAGAAGGCGGTCGTCGAGGAGGTCAAGCTCTGCTACTATGCCAGTCCTCCACGGGATGAGCAACCTTACCTCAAACCGACCTACTACATCCACGGCACCGTGGAGGGGGAAAACGAGACCGGAACCTTCTTCCAGTACGTCCCTGCAGTCCCTGAACTCGGGAAGGGGCTGTACTGACCCCTTTTTCGTGAAACGCTGATACGATGATAAAACAGATTGCAACCGGATTCATTGTCCTCGTGCTGCTCGTTGCCGGGACGACGTTGATACCGGCGGAACATCCGCAGGGGGATGAAGAGGTACACTTGGGGTTTGAGGCAACCGGGTTATATCCCGTGCAGAGTGCCTCTGAGA
>ERZ795032.684-NODE-684-length-32135-cov-5.464090_pt1 | contig 32135 bp, 34 predicted proteins | sample MGYA00375124_ERZ795032 | MGnify/ENA primary metagenome ERZ795032 (study PRJEB30167, sample SAMN05720154) | activated sludge metagenome | isolation source: Anaerobic digester | place: China | collected 2015-12-16 ...
TTACATTATAGTGATGATTCCGATAAGAGTTATCAACACCATTCTCGCCTTCTTCTTCCCGGGCGATCAATCATGAGGAGTCTGCATGCCGGCCGATAAACAGGTTCAAAAAGCACCGCCGGTGGTGCGCACGGTCAGAGACATTCAGGTCATCGACGCTGACGTTGATGACGGCAAGGTGAAACGCACGCTCGCTTCGTTCTGTGGGCTGACGGTGAATACCTACATCATGTGGATATTCAAGGCCACCGAAGGCGTTTCGAGCGAATCTCAGCTGTTCTTTCACCTTCTGGCACTGGTTATGCTCGTCGTAACCGTTCGCGAACGCGACGCCAGCTATCTGTTCACCGCCTTTGCGCTGTTTTTTATTCCGTATATCGTTCTGGCAGCCGGTGTGAGTGTCTATTCACTCGCTGCTATCATTTCGGGAATAGTGGTTCTGGGCTTTCAGCGCGGCGTGACTCTGCAGAATCTCACAAGTGGCGCGGCCGATCTCGCCGAAAGTCTCAGCCAGGGTAATCTGCGCCGCCGTATTCTCAAGCTGTCGCAGGTCGATCTCGACCCTGAGCTGTTGCTCGAAAACGACCTGAAGGAATTCACCGATGTCGAAGGCGAGCTGATCAAGGTCAGACGCAGCCACAAATCGGCGAAGCCGGCGATGAAAAATGCCCTTCAGAAAATCATCGATCAGGTCGAGGAACTGCAGGTAAGACACGCGGTGGTTCTTGCAAAGACTGCCGGTCTGGGCAGTTATCTGAAGAGCATTGACCGCAAGAAGCTTTCTGATGAACTGGCCGACTTTGAAAAGCAACTGCAGACGCAGACTGACGAAGTGACGAAGGCGCAGCTGCAGGCAACGGTTGATCAGCGCAAAAAAAGATTTATGAAACTTAACGATCTCGAAACGAGTCTAAACAGGGTGAAGATGCAGAAAGTGCAGATGCGCGATCTGTTCGACAGCCTGATGGACCACATGAACGGCCTGAAGTTCGTTGACGTCATGACCCTGCAGGCATCGTCAGATGCCATGGTCAAAGAAGTCGACAACATCAGAAACGGCCTGGAGGACCTCGAAAAAGGCCTGATCGAGGCTGAAAAGCTCAGCCGGGGCTGAGTTTGCGAAAGTGGTTGGCGCTCCAATCACACATTGTAAGAGATATCTATTTTGCACGTCATCCCTGCGGAAGCAGGGATCTACCAGATGATGCCCGGACTTTCGGCTGGCTGATTTGTGAGTAACGCGCAAGACTATGACATAATTGTCGCAGCAAGTATAATAAAGACAGATTGTAAATTTCCGACTGCTTCGGCAGGTTGTAATTGTGAATGTTATGGAGGGTAAAGGCTATGAATTTTGATCGAAGTTCTAATCCTGCTTTCAGATCTGAGTATTTTCAGTCGACGGCGGCGGCCGGTCAGGTAATGACCATTCAGGGCACGATCAACAAGATCGGCTTTCTGATGCTGCTGCTGATCGCTTCCGGCAGTTTCACCTGGAAGATGGCGCTTGAACAGAATATGCCTGCTGTCCAGAGCCTCATGTATCTCGGCATTTTTGGTGGCCTGATCACGGCACTGTTCACGGTTTTCTCACCACGCAACGCCCGCTTTTCCGCGCCGATCTATGCGGTTTTCGAAGGTCTGGCACTTGGTGGTCTCTCAGGGCTTTCCAATTTGGCTTACCCGGGCATCGTTTTCAATGCCGTAATGCTGACCCTGGCAACCCTTTTCGGCATGCTGTTTCTCTATAAGACCGAAATCGTTAAACCGACTGAGCGCTTTAAGGCCGGCGTCATGTCTGCAACCATGGGCGTATGTTTCGCCTATCTGTTCTCGTTCATTCTCAGCATGTTCGGCCTGGCTTCACCGATTCACGCCACCGGCGGCGTCGGTATCATCATCAGTCTGGTTGTCGTCGTCATTGCCGCTCTCAACCTGATTATCGACTTCGACATGATCGTTAAGGGCGCCAGCAGCGGTGCCCCCGAACACATGGAATGGTATGGCGCCTTCGGCCTGCTCGTCACTCTTGTCTGGCTCTACCTCGAACTGCTCAGGCTTCTGGCAGCCTTTCAGCGCCGCGACTGATAAAGTCATTCTGGCTCACAAGCCCGGGTCGGCCCTTTTCCCCGACCCGGGTTTTATTTTTAAGGATTTTGTCTTCTTGCTGAACGCAGCAGATTCTGATAACTTTTTATCAGATCAGAATTATCTGATGTGAGGTAACGATGAACTGGCACGAATATATCCATTCTGACCCCAAGATTCTTTCAGGCAAGCCTTCAATAAAAGGAACCCGCCTGGCGGTCGACTTTGTTCTGGGGCTTCTTGCTGAAGGCTGGAGCCAGGAACAGCTTTTTGAGAACTACCCCGGATTGAACCAGAAGGTGCTGCAGGCGCTTTTTGCCTATGCTTCAGAATGTCTGCGAGACGAAAGCCTTTTTGAAATCCCTGATAAAGTCGCCTGATGAAATTTATAGCCAATGAAAACATTCCTCTGGCCAGCGTAAAATTGCTGCGCCAGGCCGGGCTCGCTGTAGATGCGATTGTTGAAGACTCACCAGGGGTCAGTGATGAACAGGTTTTATTACGAGCCAACCGTGAAAACAGTGTAATCCTTACTTTTGACAGAGATTACGGTGACCTGGTGTTTCGTAAAAAAATTGCCCTTCCGGCTGGCCTGGTCTATTTTCGAATGACTCCAAAATCACCCGATGAGGTAGCAAAAATACTTCTCTGGGTAATTAAAAGCCAGATAACTCTGCTGGCAAAGTTTACCATTGTTGAAAGAGACAGGATCAGACAGAGACCTTTTTAACCGTTTTCAGCAGAAGAGGTATTGGGCGGTGATCCATTCCTGGCCACGGTTGTAGCCGGTCTGTTCGGTCAGGGCAATCAGATAGAGGCGCCAGCGCTGCAGCCAGGTCCAGGCCATTTTTTTGCCGTAGACTTTTTCGAACAGCGGCAGAATTGCGAGGCGGTTGAAATAATAGCGGTTGAGCCAGCGTTCGGCGGTTTTTTTGTATTGTTCGCCGCTGATTTTCCAGTAATCTTCAACCCGGAAAGTCTTCTGGCAGATCGTCAGCAGTTCTGCCGAAGGCACGAGGCGCGGGTTGATAACCGCATTGCCCGGCATGTCTTCTAGGCCGACGGAATCCTGGTAATAGGCGCAGCCCGAATGCACGAGGTGCTGCAGAAAGAATTTGCCGTCTGGCCTCAGCCAGCCTTTCAGGCGGGTATCCCAGCCCGGGGTTTGGGAGACCAGGTCGAAGCGTTCAAGGCAGATGACGCGGTCGAATTCGGCGGCAAATTTAAGGTCGTTGAATTCGGCGGCGATGACCTTAACGTTGTTGAGTTCGAGGTCTTTAAGGCGTTTCTGCAGGTGAATGGCGCGGCTGGTGCTTTCGGCAATCGCGGTAATCTGCGTCTGCGGAAACTGGGCGGCGAGCCAGAAGGTCATGGCGCCCCAGCCGCAGCCGATTTCGAGAATATGCATGCCGTCTCTGATATGGGCGCGGTCGGCCGCCATCCAGAGCATGGTGTCTTCGGCTTCGTCAAGGTCTTCGGCGCCGGTCGGAAAATAGCAGCAGCCGAAATTCAGGCGTTTGCCGAGGAAAAGCTCGAAAAACTCCGGACCCATTTCGACGTCACCAGCTTCGGCGTTCGGGTCGCGGCGCAGGCTGGCGCCCATTTTGAGTTCTTTGTTGATCTGGCGGAAAACGGCGTGGCGGGCCTCAACGTCGCCGAGGGAAGCCCGATCGATTGCCTGCGAGCAGAGATAGCGCACCCAGGTTCTCGTCAGGCGCTCAGGAACGAGGCCGGTTTCCAGAGTCTTGAGAACGAGTTTGGCGGTTAATCCCATAGTTTTGTTCCCCCGTGTTACGGTCAGCTGAAGTTACCAAGAATCATATAACTACCGTGAAGATTCTGCAACGCCTGATTTTTGCCGCTTTCTTTTCTGGCGGAATCGTTATATCATTATTGCCGAATATGCACGACACCCAGACAGGATTGCAACTGAAACGGAAAACGCGGGGCTTCACCCTGATCGAGCTGATGATAGTGATCGCTATCATCGCAATTCTTGTCAGCCTCGCTGCCTACAGCTTTTCGAATATTCGCAGCCGCATTCGCCGCACCAGTTGCCGCGAAAACCAGCGGGTGATAATGGCAGCTGCGCTGCAGGCTCAGACTGAAATGGCGGCGATCGACAACAGCAATCTTACTGTCGATAAGCTCATCGAGCTGGGTTATCTGCGTCGCAAGCCGGTCTGCCCCTGCGCCGGCCGCTACTGGATACAGAACGAGAAGGACGAACTGCGCGTCAGCTGCGTTGAAACCAACAATGGCGACAATCACGGATATACGGAATAACTAGAATGAACAATACCTTAATTTTTGAGACCTATCTGAAACAGATCGCCACTCAGCTGAACCAGAGCAGTTACGCGACGGCGCTCGATCTCTGCCTTGAAATGCGCACCCGGCTGCTCGCGACTACTCCCGTCGATCCGTCGATTTTCGGCTGGCAGCGCTATTACCACTTTCTCTGCCTGGTCAGACTCGATCGCGGCGAAGAAGCGCTCAATCTCTACATGAGCGACGAAGACCACCCCTTTGTGCTCGACCGTATTCAGACTGCCTATATGACTTCGGTTGCCGCCGAACTCGCCTGCGCCCAGGAAAACGCCGTTCTGACGCTGAAGCTGTCGCGCCTTGCCTGGACCATGTCATTTCACGACACCGACGTGGTTTCGCGGGTACAGAAAGCTCAGAATGCCTGCATTTATTTTGAACGTCTGAAGCGCAACAACCTGAATTTCGGGTTTGGTCGCTTTTTAACCGGATTTGGCAAAAGCAATGATATTCCGGTGCTTTTTGTGCAGGGGCTTGAATGCCTGCTCGCCAACTACCGGCAGTCTTCGAGCCTTACGGTTGCCGCGATTCTGCTCAACAGCCTGCCCGACCTCGCCGGTTACCTAGAAAAACTCCCTGACAACCTCGACCGGCTGCGCCTTGTCGAACTTGTAGATGCGATCAACAAGATCCCGGGCACCATCAATGTCACCGGCCAATTTGGTAAAGCGGTCAAGCTGCTCGACGGCAATCGCCTCGCCGAGCTTTCGGCATTGATCAAGCAATATCCGCAGGTTATCAACGAAAACGACGACTCGGGCATGACCCTGCTGTTCAAGGCCATCCAGCAGGACAACCGCACTGCCGTTGAAATGCTCATCGAAAAAGATTCAGACCTGCACCGCTGCGAAGCCGTGCAGGGTTCATCGCCCCTGCTGCTGGCAGTCAACCTCGGCAACCCGCAGATCGTCAAGACTCTTCTCGATCACGGCGCCGACCCCGAGATCAAGGGCATCTTCGGCGCGACACCACTGATACGCGCAGTAATCGAAGAGCATTACGACGTTCTCGCCCTGCTGCTCGAATACGGCGTTCTGCTTGACCGCCGCGACGATTCAGGCAACACCGCCCTGATGCACGCCGTCGAAGACGGCTCTATCGAAGCGGTAAAAGCTTTGATTGCCGCCGGCGCCGACACCAACCTCAAAAATGAGGCCGGCCTCACTCTGCAGCAGATCGCCGCAGATGCCGACGAACCCGAACTCGTCGAATTCTTCAAACACCTCAACGGCGCTCAGTAAAAAGTATAAGAGCTTATTGAATATCTCTTAACGGCATCCCGGGCTATCGTCCGGCTGTTCCGGCAATGACTTTTTTGCTCAGTCGTCACAGGTCTTATACAAAATTCGGGCACGCGCTTTTTGCCTGCTTTTTTGCAGAATTACCCGTGTTTATCCGTGCGCATCCGTGGCCGTTAATCTTCGCCGAAAAATCGGCGCGCCATGCCGGCAAGAACATTGAACTTGCCGCGCATTACCGGGAGTTCGGGCAGTGACTCGAGGAAATAGCTGCCGTAGCTTTTGCTGACAATGCGGTTGTCGAGTATCCAGACCGTGCCGCGGTCGTCTTTTTTTCTGATCAGGCGGCCGAAGCCCTGCTTGAGCTTTATGGCGGCCATCGGCAGCTGGTATTCTTTAAAAGCGTTGCCACCGACGGCCTTGATCTTGTCGTTGCGGGCTTCGAGCACCGGGTCGTTCGGGGTGGCAAACGGCAGGCGGGTGATGATCAGATTGCGCAGAGCCGAACCGGGCACGTCGACGCCTTCCCAGAAGCTGTCGGTGGCGATGAGAACGGCGTTGCCGTCTTCTTTAAAAAGTTCGAGCAGGTGGTGGCGTTCGAGTTCGCCCTGCTTGTAACATTCGATGCCGGCCGAATTGAGTCGTGGCGCCAGAAAATTGTAAAACTGGTTCAGGTGCCCATAGGAAGTGCACAAAATCAGCGCCCCACCCTGCGATGCCAGAATGATCTCGAACAGCGGCTCGCTGACCTTTTCGGCAAAAATTGCACTCGCCGGATCGGGAATATCAGTCGGAATGAACAGACGGGCCTGTTCCTGATAGTTGAACGGCGACGGGAAACGGCCCTCGATCGGCGCCGGTACCAGCTCATCACTGTTGAGCCCGAGACGATTGCGGATAAAACTGAAATCATGCGCCGTCGTCATTGTGCCGGAAACCAGAATCGTCGACGGAATCTTCTTGAAGCAGTATTCGAGCATCGGCTTCGAAACTTCGATCGGCAGTGAATGAAAAGCGGTGTAGACCGCATTTTTGCGAAAGGCGGCAGTGAAGAAATGCACGAAAATTTCGCGGTCAGCGGCGCCGGTGTCGAAAAGAATGTTGACGCCACCGGCAATCTCGTCGAGCCGTGAGGCATAAGAATTCAACTCGGTCAGCGGCAGCTCGAAGCATTCGCTTTCTTCGTCGCCTTCTTCGCCAAGCAGATTACCGATCTTGCGGGCTATTTTGCGCATTTTAGCTGCGAGGCGCTTGCATTCATCGCGCAATTTGAAAGCAAAATGCACCAGTGTGCTGAATTCGCCGCGTTTTTCTTCTTTTGGCCCGATGCGCAGGCGGTATTCACCATACTGCGCCTTGGTCGGGTCGGTAATAAAGGTGGTCACCACGTCAAAAAGGCTGCGGCTGATATCGCCGATCTCAAGACGGCTCGGAATCATTTCTTCTGAGATGTCCTGCAGCAGGGCAGCGCGGTCTTCGACCGAAAACTCACCACGTCCGAAAGAAATCATCGAATAGAGGCTTGCCAGCGTGCCATGTTCGCGCCGGCCACGTTTCTGGTAAATTTTGTTGAGGGCGCGCTGCACGCCGACCGAAGTGGTTCTGAAACCGAAATGCTTGGTGGCGGTCTCTTCGAGATTATGCGCCTCATCGAGAATGAAGATTTTACAGGCCGGAATAACCGCCGTCTGGCTGTATTCAGATGTATCAGCCCGTAGCGCCAGATCGGCAAACAGCAGGTGATGGTTCACTACGAGAATATCAGCCTCAGAAGCGGCGCGGCGCGAGGTATAGAAAAAGCAGTCGTTGAACTCGCTGCATTTGATACCGGGGCAGCTGTCTTTGTCGCAGCAGACTTTTTCCCAGAGCGATTCGACCGGAACCCAGTTCAGATCGCTGAGCGAGCCATCAGAAGTATTCTCGGCCCAGGCGACCAGACGGTTGAACTGGTCGAATTCATCATGTTCGAGCAGAAACTCGCCTTCGCTGGCACCGAGGGCCTCGCGAATGCGGCGCAGGCAGATATAGTTGCGGCGCCCCTTGACCAGGCAGTATTTAAACGGAAACTTCAGAATCGAAGCGAGAAACGGCAGGTCTTTGTTGACCAGCTGATGCTGCAGATTGATGGTATTCGTCGAAATGCCGACGCGACAGCGGTTTTTGATCGCGTAATGTACCGCCGGAATCAGATAGGCCATGCTCTTGCCGATACCGGTCTCGCCCTCGAGCATCGCGTGGCATGGCTTGTTCATCGCTTCGATGATCTTTGTCATCAACTGTTTCTGGCCAGCGCGTTCTTCAAAATTATCGAGTTTTTTAGCGATCGCCCCACCCTTCGAGATGAAAGCGGTCATTTCGGCCGCGTCGAGCTTCAGGGTTTCCTTTTCGATGAAAGGCTCGACAACGACGTAAAACTCGGTGCATTCATTGTTGTGTATGGCGAACCCGATTCCGGATTTACCGCAGAGGGCGGCAACCGAGAGGTCGGCGTCAGAAGGCATCAGTTCGCCGGAAGGGTGATTGTGCAGCATGACATCGCCGGGCCGCAGACTGCGCACGATTGCCGGCGCCGAATCCTCGTTTCCCCGGGCGAGAATGCGGATGTTATCCCAGGATTTGTCGGCGCGGCAGGTGGCAGCACTGAGAACTTCAGCACCATGCGCTTCGGAAATGGCGTCGACCAGCATCTGGCGATCTTCGGCGGCAATAGTGACCGCGGTGGTCGGCGCGGCCTTTTTTTTTCGGGGGGATGGCATGCGGTGCATTTTATGGTGCGCCAGATTCTTTGTCAATGCCCCTTAAGAAAAAAATCAGTGCTTGACCTGCAGCGGCGGTTGTGGGCATAATAGCGCCGTGAAATTTTAATACACAGAGGAGACAATCTGCATGGCAAAACTCGTAGGCAATGTTCTTATCGCCCAGGGCGGCGGCCCGACTGCGGTTATCAATCAGAGTCTGGTTGGTGCGGTTCTTGAATCAAGAAAGTTTCCCGAAGTTGATCGCGTTTATGGCGCTCTGCACGGCGTCAGAGGCATCATCGAAGAAGATTTTATCGATCTGACCCAGGCTACCACTCATAACCTCGAACGCGTTGCCTGCAGCCCGAGCTCTGCACTGCTCTCGACCCGCGACAAGCCTGACGCAGACTACTGCGAAAAGATTTTTAAAGTGTGCATGAAGCACAATGTCAGATATTTCTTCTACAACGGCGGCAACGACTCAGCTGACGCCGTGCGTATCGTCAACGACAATGCCGCAGCAGCCGGTTACGAACTGCGCTGTATTCATATTCCGAAGACTATCGACAACGATCTGCGCGTCACTGACCACTGCCCGGGCTATGGTTCAGCCGCCAAATTCGTCGCTTCTGCTTTCGCCGGTGTCAACCTCGACAACCGCGCTCTGCCCGGCGTCTACATCGGCGTTGTCATGGGCCGCAATGCCGGCTTCCTGACCGCTTCTGCCGCTTTCGCCCAGAAATATGAAGATGACGGCCCACACCTCATCTACATGCCCGAAAGAGCTTTCGATACCGAAGCTTTCCTGAAAGATGTCGACGATGTTTACCGCCGCTTTGGCCGCTGCGTCATCGCCGTATCTGAAGGTATCGTCGGCGCCGATGGCAAACCGATCATCTCTTCGCTGATCGGCGATTCAGAAAAAGACGCGCACGGCAACGTGCAGCTGTCGGGCACCGGCGCTCTCGGCGACGCTCTCGGCAAAGTCATCAAAGACCGCCTCAAGATCAAACGCGTTCGCTCTGACACCTTCGGCTACCTGCAGAGGAGTTTCCTCGGCATTGTTTCTGAAGTTGACCAGGCCGAAGCCCGCGAAGTCGGGGAAAAGGCCGCACAGTTCGCAATCTGGAACAACGTTGACGGTTCAGTCGCAATTCGCAGAACCGGCGATTATTCGGTCGATTATTTCCTGACCCCGCTCGCCAGCGTGGCCCGCGAAACCAAATCGATGCCGCGCACCTTCATCAACGAAGCCGGCAATGGCGTTACCACTGACTTCCTGAACTATGCCCGCCCTCTGCTCGGCAGCATGCCGACCTATGAGCGCCTGCAGTGCCCGAAAGTGCCGAAGAAGTAATCTGCAGTGAAAGCCAAAAAGACCGACAGACTTATACTTGATATTGAAGGTCTGGCCAGTGATGGCCAGGCCTTTGTTTCCATCGACCGCAAAAAGGTCAGAGTTCCGGGTTTTCTGCCCGGCGACAAGGTAGAACTGCACTTCAACGACGAGGGCCGCATTGAAGACGCGCGTCTTTTTGAGCCTTCGCCAGACCGAGTCAAGCCTGACTGCTTTTTTCATGGCCCGTGCGGCGGCTGCGACCTGCTCGAACTTTCTGAAAAAGGCCGCAAAAAAGAAAAACAGGCAATGATCGAACGCTCGCTTGCCTATGTGCCTGGTGGTAAAGAGGCTTTCGTGCACAACTTCCACCCCTCGCGCGAGATCATCAGATATCTGCCCCGGGTGCGCCTGCACCAGAGCCGCAGTTTTGAAGAACGCGAATCGGGCTTTCTTGCCGCCGAAAACTGGCAGACTCCGGTTCCTGGTGGCGTGGTGCCAGTCACAGCCTGCGCCCTGATTACCGCCCCGCTCAACCGCAGGCTGGTTGCGGCCCGCAAAATTCTCAACCAGGTTCCGATCCTGCTCGACAGCCTGACGCTGATGTCGTCGTCGTCGCATAATTCTGACCGGGTTACGGGGCACGCGGTTCTGATGAAGGGCAAAACCGCCCGGCACTGCTATGACAGCCTGATGAAAGTCATGCGCAGCCTCAATCTCAAGGGCCTTTCAATCGCATCTTTTGACGGCAAAATCAAAGAGGTCGTCGGCCCGGTCAACGTCACCGGCCTGGTCGCCCCCGATGTCGAGGGCGGCCCCTACGATGCCGAACCCTCATTTTTCGTGCAGGGAAACATCTTTCAGAACCCGCTGCTGGTGCGCAAGGTCGTCGAGTTCTGCAAACCTGCCGCCGGCATGCGCATTGTCGAAGGCTTTGCCGGTGCTGGCAACTTCACGCTGGCTCTTGCCGCCAAAGGCGCCCACGTCGAAGCGGTCGAGTCACACCCCGGCGCCGTCAGAACCGGGCAGCGCAACATTCTGCGTGGCGGCTACGACAAACTTATCGAGCTCACCGAAGGCGATGCAATCAAGGAACTGATCAAATACAAGCCTGAGCCTGACGTGCTGCTGCTCGACCCACCCCGCACCGGAACCCCCGGCATCGGCCGCATCGTCGGCAAGCTGCAGCCGAAGAAAGTCGTCAGCGTCTTCTGTGACCTCGACGCCCTCGAAAAAGACGCAGCCGCGATCGTTAAAAGCGGCTACCGGCTCGCCGAAGTCGCCGGCTTCGACCTCTACCCGCGCACTCACCACGTCGAAGTCGTCTGCCTCTTCGAAAAAGCTGCCAAATAACCTGTTGTTGCTGATTAAAAAAGCCCGGCTAAAGCCGGGCTTTTTTAATCAGCAACAACATTTGAGTCAGGCTTAGCGGCGGCAGCGAAGGGCTTCGAGGTAGTAGACGGCCGAAAGCAGTGCGTCGCCGAAGCAGCTGCTGCCCTGATGGGCGATAATACCGTCGGGCCACCAGGCGATCAGCAGATCGGCGAAGCTGGCGCGATGGTTCAGGTCGACCGCCGACCCGTCAACCTCTATGCATTCAAGGCTGTCAGGAAACCCCTGAACCCGGCCGGCCGGGCCAAGAACCGAGCCTGAAGCCAGCCTTTCACCCACCAGATAAGCGGCGATATCGCGCGCGACCTGTTCGGGCGCAATCTGCCGACCATCGCGCTCAAAAATCTGCAATGACTGGCCATCAGGGCTGATTTCGGCACGCGGGCCATTCGGGTCGTTCTGAAAAAGAATTTTCAGGCTTTCATTGTCGCGCAGCTTTGCTTCGACAGCTGCAAAAGGGACCACCAGCGAGGAAAAACCGATGCCCTTTTCGATGAACTGGTCGGCCAGCCCGGCAAGATTGCTGACGTAAGCCCGGTCAAGGTCGGTTTCGCCGGCAACGCCGTTTTTGCTGCCGCGCCCGAAAGGAGCGGTCTGAACATCCTGAGCGTCAAAAGGGCCGCCGTGGCTTGACAGGGCTGAGAGCGTCAGGTTTGCGAGACCGGCATCACCATCGAGATACAGCCCGATCGGCAGGTTTCTCGCAGCAAGTGCCTGTGAAAGCGCACAGATCGGAACCGCCTGCGACGGCATGAACACATTGATGCCACAGGTCATCAGGCCCTCGGCAATGCCGGCGGCAAGTTCAGCCAGGCCGGGCCGGGCTGCATAAGCGAGCACGGTGCTCGGAAAGCCATGACAGACATTACGCAGATGCCGGTAAAACTGCAGATTTTCTGGCAGTTCAGCCCAGTGCTGGGCGATTACGTCAGCAGATCTGAATCGAGCCGGGTACAGAGGCTTCATGCGAAAATTGCAGCGCCTCCGAGCAGAACCGCGTCATTTTCGAAGCGGGCTTCTCTTACCAGTGGCCGTTCAGCGCCGGCTGCAACCGGCAGAATGTGTTTTTGCATCGTTGCTTCAAGCGTCGGCATGAAAAACTTTTTAAGCGCCATCATGCCACCACCGAGCAGCACCACTTCAGGATTCATCAGGGTATGCACATTGGCGAGCGCAATACCGAGATAAGTGCCGACGCGGTGAATCGCTCCGAGCGCCAGTTCGTCGCCCTGTTCGGCCGCCTTGCCGATCAGCGGGCCACGCACGTTTTCAAGCTTATGTTCGGCCAGCTCGCCAAGCAGGCTCTTGCGGCCCTTCTTCAGCTCAGCCTTGGCGTAGTTTTCCATGCCGGTGCCGGAGCAGTAGGCTTCGAGACAACCGCGATTGCCGCAGCCGCAGAGCGGGCCCTCCGGGTCCATGCAGATGTGGCCGATTTCACCGGCCGAGTTGGTGGTGCCGTTCATCAGCTGGCCATTGATCACCCAGCCCGAACCAACGCCGGTGCCAACAAAGATATTGCCAAAATTTTCGAGGCCCTTGCCATTGCCGAACTTATGCTCAGCCACGGTTGCAGCACGAACATCGTTGAGCACCCTGACCGGCACGCCGAGCGCCTTGCTGATCGACCCGCCGAGCGGCGCGTTTTTCCAGCCGAGATTGGGCGAATAAATGACTTCGCCGGTAGCACCATTGATCTGGCCGGCCGAACCGATGCCGGCGCCGTTGACTTCCTTTATGCTGCGACCTTCGAGCACTTTTTCAACCGCACCGAGAATCACCGAAATGACTCCGTCAAAGCCGGCAGAAGCCTGGGTCGGAAAAATCGCCTTCTTCAGAATCTCGTCGCCATGACACAGACCGACGGCAACCTTGGTACCGCCGAGATCGATTCCGAGACTGAGATTTTTCGCTTTTGCCATAGCCAGCTCCTTTTTAACCGCCAATTTTAGACAGGGAATTATCGAACGTTGCCGCGAAGCATGCACGGTTTTTGCGCCACGAGGCCTTTTCTGAGAACAACCGGGCAATAACCGCCTTAACTTCTTCGGAATTCATGCCTCTGATATTTACACCATATTGTGAGTCAAGACAAGGCAGCAGATAGCCACCTGAAGTCAGTCGCAGTCGCTGACAGAGATGACAGAACGGCGCCGTGCGCGAGCTGATGAAGCCGATGCGGCCTTCGCTGCCAGGGATGCGATAATTATGCGCCGGGCCGAAAGATGGCTCTTCGTATGGCTCGAGCTGATACCTGGTCTTTATCGTTGCAAGCACCGTTTCTTCGGAAATGAATGCCGTCGGCTCGCCGGCCGGGTCGGCATTGAAGGGCATGCGTTCGATAAAGCGCACTGAAAGGCCCTTTTTGACGGCAAAATCAGCAAAGGCGAGAATTTCGTGATCGTTGATTTTCGGAATCAGAACGGTGTTGATCTTGACCGGGCCGAGTCCGGCAGCAATCGCAGCATCGATACCACGCAAAACGTCTGAAAGATTGCCATTTCGGGTGATGCGAATGAAATTTTCGGGATCGAGCGAATCGACGCTGATGTTAACCCTTTTAAGGCCGGCATTTTTAAGAGGTTCGGCAAAACGGTCAAGCAGAGCGCCGTTAGTTGTCAGAGTCAGGTCTTTCAGGCCGCTGATCTTTGCGAGTTCCCCGACGAAATCTACAATTCCGGCGCGCACCAGTGGCTCGCCACCGGTAACTCTAACCTGCTCGACGCCGGTTTCGACGGCGGCTCTGATCACCGGCAGCATTTCTTCGTAACGCATGATACTATCGTGCGCTTCCTTGCAGATGCCATCTTCGGGCATGCAATAAACGCAGCGATAGTTACAGCGGTCAGTTACCGATACTCGCAAATACTTGAACATGATGTAATATGACTTGATACTACCTTTCGAAACAGGCCAAGTCAACCTTGCGGATTGTAAAAAATATTGTCACAGCGACAGGTAAAATAGGTTAAAATATTATGCTTTGCGATTTACCTATTCGAATGCTGATTATTGATTACTGCACAAATAAAACTAAACCGATTCGACGGCCCGGTCACAAACAATTCTGCCTTAAATTTGCATGAATCTATTACCAGCCTTTTCGAGTATAAAGATCCTTTATTTTGAGGAGTCGCCGATGAAATTATACAGACGCTTTCTGACGGTCATACTTCTGATGTTCGTGACAATTCTGCCGGTAATGGCAGAAAATACCACGCTGGTCTGCCTGGGCAGCTGGGGCAAAGAAGTCAATCAGCTCGGGGTGACTTTTCCGGCGCCCGGGGTAATGCCTACCGCCCCTTATCAGTGCATTGGCGGCTATGATGTCGACGCGAACGGCATGCTCTGGTTCTCTGACTCGGTTAACAGCCAGCTCAAAAGCTTTAAAGACAAGAACTGGGCGTATATCATGCTCAATTTCGGCCGACTTGGCGATCTTGTCTGTTTTAACAAAAGATTATACGTGCTGACCCGTGAACCAGACGGCATCGCTGTCGTTAACCCCGAAAACGGCAAGGTCGAAAAGCACATCAAGATCGACCTTAAAAACCCGGGCCGCCTGAAAGTTGTTTCCGACAGTCATTTTTTGCTCGAAGAACAGGGCGTCGGCCTGATCATGTATAAGAACGACAAGATTGTCATGCACCCCGCGGTTGCGCTTGAGCCGGTCACTGACGGCAAACGTATTTTCGGGGTACAGTATAATCTCGAAAAGGATTCGCGCAGCATTATCGCCGCCGAGATCGCCGACGAACTCCAGGAACCTGAAATGCTCGGGCTTTATGAAGCCGGCGACACGATTGTCTTCATCAAAACCGCCGGCATCAATGCTGACAAACCAGTTATCATGCTGGTTACCGCGTCGCAACCAGCTGTTATCAAATTTATCAGGCTTGGCGAAGCTGCCAGCCCTGAAAAAACCATTTCCCTGCCACTCTTCGAGACTTCGTTTCTGCCCGCCAGCTGGAAACTCTGCAGCGACGGCAATCTTTACGGTTTCGCCGGCAGCGCCTCTGAGGGTTTCAAGGTTTTCAGATCAGACCTCGCATTCTAACAAACAGCAGCCACTTTAAAGCAAAGGAAGACAGCATGACTCCGTTAAAGACTTATTCATATCAGATCGATGGCAACCCCGAGATGGTTCTCGGAAATTTTCGCAACAAGATTCAGTCAAAGGGGCTGAACGTTGATGGTGACATCAACAACGGTACAGTATCGGGTTTTGGCTTCAAGGCAACCTATTCGCTGCAGGACCAGAACCTGACCATCGATGTGCACGAAAAGCCAGCCCTGATTCCGTGGGCAATGCTCGACGAACACTTGAAGCCCTGACCTGTATAATCCTGCGGTTGCTTCTGGACGGTTGGCGATTTTTCGGGTAGAATTTAGAACAAATCTCAAACTGGAGCTTCGTATGCGCAGAAAAAACCTGATGTTTGGCTTTCTGTTGATGGTTGGGCTCGGCTCTGCCCCTTGCGGCGTTCATGCCCAGAATAATCCGTTCGAAGTTGGCACGGTAACCCCGACCCAAAGCGTTGCTGCAGTTGAAAAATACGCCATAAACGGTTCATGGGTCAATGTTCGCAGCGGCCCAGGCACTGGCAACGGCGTTCTTAAAACCCTGCCACGCGGCAGCACCGGCACGAAAATTGCCGAAAAGAATGGCTGGCTGCAGATTGACTTCGGAAACGGCCTGACCGGCTGGGTCAGAGCTGACCTGGTCAGCAAATCAGGCGGTGCCACGGCAACCGTTCCGGCCCAAAGCATGAACAAGCTTGCGGCGGCGAATGCCAAACAGTTCGCACGCTGGGAAAAGCATCTTGGCAGTGACCTGCTCGATTTTGGCCGTTTCCCCTGGTACTGGAAACTTAACCGCGCCAACAAGGCCTTCAAGAACGGCGAGTATGCCGACGCCTATAAACTGGCGCGCGAAGCGAGCGGCAACCCGCTTGAAGCCGCATACCTGCAGGCCATGTGCCTAGATAAAATGGGGCAGCACGATGCGGCTGCGAAGCTTCTTGCACAGCTCGAAAAGCCTTTCGAAGATATCGTTTTCACAAAGAAACTTGACGAGCTTGCAAAGCCTTATGTCGATGAGCCGATCGTCTTCAAGTTCGGCGGTTTCGACGACATCAAGACCTATCAGAAGAAAAAGGCCGCCGGCAATGACCTGGGGCTCAATTCTGGCGAATACTACGAAAAGTATGTCGACATCAACACCTGGAAATGGCGTTCAAAAGAAGCTTATGACCGTTTCCAGAAAATTGGCGGCATTGATTGCAGCGGTCTGGTGCAGATGGTTCAGAAAGATGCCTTTGCCAAAGCCGGTGTCAAATACCCGATCACTTCCGGCCGCACTTCAACCAGCGGCCTCTGGTCAGAAAAATTCACCACTTCGATCAACCCGGGTGTAAAACCACCGCCACCACCCGACATCAGACCCGGTGACATGATTCTGCTCGACTATGGTCACAATCGCTACGGGCATTCGATGATCTACCGTGGTACCGACAGTCAGGGTAATATTCTCGTGACTCAGATGGGCGACACTGCCGAAATGAGCATTCTGCCGCCTCACAAGTATGAATTCTACAAAGGCGCCTATCGCATGAACGGCATGGACCAGGTTCGCAAAGCCATGACCGCCTGACATCCCTTTCGGATAAGATTCCACAAGCCCCCGGCGCAATTCAGGCCGGGGGCTCTTTACTTTTCGTGATCTTATTACGGTGTATTACTACTGCATAAACAAGCCTGAACCGGCCCACCGGCCAAACCTGATTCTACTTTCGATACGCAATTATCAATAAACCTCTGCTGATTCGCCAGCCTGATTTGTCAGCCGGGTCATATCGTTTCTGGTCTCGCCCTGTTCATCCTTTTGCAAAATTCTGGCAGCCAGGTGCATGGTTTTTGTCATTTTTTTCACAAGCGCGGGTCAGAGTTATTATCTGAAGCGAATTTTAAAACTGGTACACAAATTGCTTAAAGGCGGGTAACTAAATTTTCTACGGAGAAAAAAAGTGTTCAGAACAAAAAAATTGGTAGTTTTTGCAGTTGTTTTCCTTCTCGCCATGGCTTCTTCAGCCTTCGCTCTCAATGTGGCCGAACTTCGCCAGCAGATGTGGACCTGGTCTTCACTCGAAGCGGTTCTTCAAGAATCAAACCACATGGGCGGCTCAGTAATCAGCCCGGTTGAAGCCGAAAACTGCATTTATGAAGCCGTCAACAAAATTACCAAAATGGTCAGCGACATCAAAACCGCCGACGAAATGGCCAAAGCCCGTGCCGTTGCTGATGAATTCATCAACATGGGCGACCACGAGGAAGAAGTTGGGCTCTCCTTCAACAAAATGCTCGACAAGCAGGAAAATTTTCTTAAAGCCCACCGCGAACTTTAAGAATCAATAAAAGGTTCGAATAACCTCGACCCCCGCCCATGTGCGGGGGTTCTTATTTTTATTCACATCCCGTGGTCTTTCAGCATTAAACATGCAAAATCAGCTGCTTCTACGTCATCCCTGTGCTTATTCCCTTAACTGGTGCAGGAAGTGATCCAGGCCGTCATATGTAACCGCCACCCGCTTTTCCCTCGGGGCATAAACGCGGGAATTACGATGAAAGCACAGATTTAAATTTGAAAAAGAATCAGTTCCTGCCTGAATTCATCAGCCGGCAAACTGAAAAGTTATAGTGACGGGGCACAAAACTTTTCAAGATCAGGTTTTTTGCGGGCAGATTTTGTGTTAGACTCTCAAAAAAAATAAGGGTACTGTTATGAGTGAAGTTGTTTACTCAGTCGCGATTCCGGTGTTTAACGAAGCTGAGAGTGTTGAAGAGCTGGTCAGCCGGGTTGAGTTCACCATGAATCAGCTTGGCCGGAGCTGGGAACTCATTCTCGTCGACGATGGCTCTTCTGACGGCAGCTTTGAGCGTATTGCCGAGCTGAAAAAGCGCTGCCCGGCCCTGCGTGGCCTTAAATTTTCGCAGAACAACGGCCAGACCGCAGCGATGGCAGCCGGAATCAAGGCGGCCAGAGGGCAGATCATCATTACCCTCGATGCCGACCTGCAGAATGACCCGGCCGATATTCCGCTGCTGCTGAAAGAGCTCGACAACGGCTACGATGCCGCCGTCGGCTGGCGGAAAAAGCGCAACGACAACTTCATCAGGCGCGCCTCTTCTAAGATCGCCAACTGGATTCGCAACGTTATCAGCAGCGAAACGATAAAAGACACGGGCTGCTCGCTCAAGGCTTTCAGAGCGGCAATCATACAGCCGATCGAATTGTATGAGGGAATGCACCGCTTTCTCCCGACTCTGGTAAAAATGAACGGTGGCCGGGTGGCCGAGGTTGAAGTCAGTCATCACCCGCGCGCCAAAGGGGTTTCAAAATACAACGTCTGGAACAGGATTTTAAGATCATTTCTCGATCTGCTCGCGATCCGCTGGATGAAATGGCGCAAGCTGAGGTATCACATCGATGAGCAGCTTTGATCTCTGGCTGATAGTCGGGCTGCTTGGCCAGCTGCTTTTCTCGATGCGTTTTCTCGTGCAGTGGGTGGCTTCGGAGAAGCATAAAAAAAGCATTATTCCGATTTCTTTCTGGTATTTCAGCATTGGCGGCTCTTTTCTGCTGCTGGCCTATGCAATCAAACGCCAGGACCCGGTTTTTATTCTCGGGCAGTCGATGGGTTTCGTAATTTATATACGCAATCTGGTGCTGATCGATCGCGAAAAACGCGGGCTGGCAATTTCAAACGAGCCGGGCGAGTATCATGGCGAAGACTGACCGCTGGAAGGGCCTGAAACCATTTCTGCCGCTGCTTCTGCCATTACTGGTTTTTCTTGCCGGCACCCTGCCGGTGCTGCTGCACCTGGGCACTGCCGGGCTGTTTGAAACATCAGAAGCCCGCTACGCATCTGTTGCCCGGCAGATGGTTGATTCTGGCGACTGGCTGACCCCTCGACAAAACGGTCTCAAACACCTTACCAAACCACCGGTAACTTACTGGCTGAGCGCCATGGGGCAACAGCTTTTCGGCATCAATGAGTTCGGTGCCCGCTTTTTTCTGGCACCTGCCGCCGGCCTGACCGCCGTAGGCACCTTTCTCATCGGCCAGATGTTTTTTGGCCGTCAGGCCGGCCTGGCTGCCGCCCTGGTCATAATCAGTTCGCTGTTTTATCAGGCCCAGTTCAGGGGTCTGACGACCGACCCGTTTCTGGCGGCGGCCGAAACCTTCATGGTGTTTTTCTTTTTCAGCTGGCTGGCACATCAGTGCCGGCGCTGGCAATACGCCTTCTGGCTGATGGCTGCAATAGCCTTCATGATCAAAGGCCCCCCTGCCCTGCTGCCTTTGGCCGGTCTTATTCCGGCGGCTTTATTAACAGGCCAGAAGCCGGCAATGAAAAAGCTTTTTTCTGACCCGCTCGGCTGGGCAATTTTTGTGATATTCGGCATGGGCTGGTATCTGGTTGTGGCCTTTCAAAACCCTGGTCTGCTGTCGTATTTTCTTATCGATGAAACGGTCAGCCGGGTGGCCAGCAGCGCCCATAAGCGCACCGCGCCGTTCTATTATTTTCTGGTATTGCTGCCTGCCGGTGTTTTCCCGTGGGTCAGCTTCTTTCTGATCTCGCTGAAACAGAAGATCAAAGAATTCAAAACTGACCCTGCAGCTGTCTATATGCTTCTTTGGCTCGGCATACCGCTCGTCATCTTCTCTCTCAGCCGCTCGAAGCTGGCCGGCTATGCGCTGCCGCTGCTGGTTCCGGTGGCGTTGCTCACAGGTGAAACGGTCAGACAGATTTTCTTCTCACAAAAGCCTGAAAACAGTGAAACTGCCGCCCGGCATTGTATCGGCATCGCTGCTTTTGCCTCGCTCGCCGGTATGGCGATGTCAGTCTGGGGCTACAACAATTTCGCGCAGTTCAGAATCATCTCGCAGACCGCGATTTTTGCCGGCATTTTCTGGCTGTTCGCCTCGCTGGTTCTGCTGGCTTTCATTATCAAAAAAAGCCGACCTGGCATGCTTCTGGTTCTGGCGATGCTGGTGCCGGGGTTCATGTTTTTCATTCTGCACGGTATTAAAGGCAACGAGCCATATCGCGAAAATCGCTACCTGACGAGCCAGTGGCGGCTGCTCAAGCGTATAAACACGCTTCCCACGGCTCAGATGCTCATTCTTCTCGACGAAATGATCGAGGGCTGGTATTTCTATACCGGCCGGCCGGTGCGCACCTTCAACATTTCCAGAATCACGCAATTTGACAAAGAGCGGGCCGCCGAATTAGTATTGAGCGATGTCGAGGCGCTAAAAAGCAGGCTCAACTCTGCCACACTAGTCGTGATGCCGGCAAAGTCTGTTGCACACTACGAAGAGCTGACCGGCATGCAGATGCAGATCATTACCGGCGAGGGCAACTGGAAAATTGTCGCTCCCGTCAGAAAGCAGGGCAACTGAATGATTCGCTGGATCATAACCGAAGACAGGCTACCGGGCTTCACGTATTACCCGCTTCTGGAAATGGGCGTCGGAGTTTTTCTGATGCTCGCCGCCATTGCCATGCCGATCGTTTTTGTTGCTTATAACGGCGTCAAAATGCAGCAATGGCCAGAACTGCTTTTCGTCGTCGGTTTTTTCGTTCTTTTCATATTCATGGGTAAAAACCTGACGTTTCAGAGCATGCACGCCCGGATAACCGCTGACGGCTTCGCTTTTTATCAGAACATGCGCGAGCCAGCGGTGGAGCACCGACTCGGGAAGGCAGACTGGCTCGGGATACGCACTTCCGAAGAAAAGAGTGGCGAAGAGACGTTTATTCTGTTAAAACTCAAGACTGCCAACGGTGAACTTGATTTTTATAAAAGCATCAACAGAAAAGAAATCAGCAAAATGGTTGGGGCGCTCGAAGAACTGCACAAAAAAGTTGAGGAGGAACGTAAATGACACACCCGCTGCTCGGCAGAGAAGGAATCCGCCTGTACAATCTCTACCCCCGCCTGGTTGGCAGTATGAGCAAATGGGCTGAGCATCTCGACCGTATCAAAGAGATGGGCTTCAACACGATCTGGGTCAACCCTTTTCATTACCCGGGTTTCAGCGGCAGCCTCTATTCGCCGAAAGATTATTACAAATTCAACCCGCTTTTTATCGATAACGGCTCGGCCAAGGCGCCGACCGAGCAGCTGCGCGATTTTATCAAAGCCTGCCACGACCGCGGCCTGTATTTTGTCATGGATCTGGTGATCAACCACACTGCTATCGACTGCCCGTTGATTCAGGAACATCCCGATTGGTACCGCCACGACGAGGCCGGTAAAATTCTCAACCCTGGCGCCATGCACGATGGTAAATGGGTGGTCTGGGGCGACCTGGCCGAAGTCGACAACGAAAAATCAAAAGACCGCCAGAACCTCTGGAATTTCTGGTGGAAAATGATGGCACATCACCTTGAACTTGGCGTCGACGGTTTCAGATGTGACATGGCCTACCAGGTGCCCGCAGAACTCTGGACCTTTCTGATTGAAAAATCACGGGCAGCACGCCCCGGCTGCCTGTTTCTCGCTGAATCGCTCGGCTGCGACTTCAAGCAGGTTCAGGAGCTGGCCAAACTTGGCTTCGACTATCTGTTCAACTCGGTAAAATACTGGGATTTCAACGCCCCCTGGGGCATGGAACAGTATTACAAGACCTCGCCGGTGGCGAGCAGCATCGCTTTTCCAGAATCGCACGACACTCCGCGACTGATCAGCGAATTGAATGGTGATTTGGCGGCGGTAAAACGCCAGATTCTTTTTTCAGCGTTGTTCAGCAAAGGCTACATGATCACCATGGGTTTTGAATACGGCTTTCACAAACAACTGAATGTGGTCAAAACCGACCCCACCTGGTGGGAAGAAACCGAAACCGATCTGAGCGATTACCTGAAGCGTATTGCCGAGCTGAAGAAAAAATATGAAGTTCTGAACGTCGAAGCAGGCCTCGAAATCGTCGACCAGGCCAACTGGCCGAATGTTTTCTGCTTCAAACGTTCACAGCCAGGCATGAAGACCGTCTTTGTCATTCTCAACAAAGATCGCCACAACAGTCAGAATGTTTATATTCCTGACCTCAGTGCCGTTGCTGGCGGCGATCAACTTGTCGACGCCAGTCTCGATACGCCTCTCAATGCGGTGCCACGTACCCTCAACTACACACTGAAACCCTCAGAAATTGTTATCATCGCCCAGGCCTGACCACACCTGGGAAACGCCTTTTAAAAAGACTCAGGCCCGGCAAAATTGCCGGGCCTGAGTCTTTTTAAGTAAGGGTTCGATCAGTTAGAGTCACCTTTGCGACCAGTCGGATTCGGAATAATCTGGCCCATCGGCACTGGTTCAGTCGGAATCCCGCCCGGCACCATACCAGGACCGGTTGTGTAACCGGGGTTAACCGAAAGCAGGCTGCGGATTCTCGCAGAAATGGCGGCATAAACTTCGGGGTTGTAGGTATGCATTTCATGCATGGCCAGTCTGCCGAAAGCGTCGATTACAATGATGTTCGGCACATTGTAATTGATACGCAGACCACGGCCGATGATGCCGTCCCAGTCCATGAGAACCGGCACAGACGGGTTGAAGTCACGCCACTGTCTGATAACGGTTGCACGGCTGGTCGACCAGGGGTATTTGCGCAGATTCACGGCCCAAAGTAGATGCACGTGGCCCGGCAGACCGTATTCCTGGCGGAAAGTTTCGGCCCATTTGAGAATCTCGTAGCGCTGATAGCGATGCCCGGTCAGAATGATGATCGGCTTGCCGCGCAGATAGGTGCTCACCCAGCGCTGGTGGTAGATATCCTCGATATCGAAGTGAATGAAAGGCGCGCCGACCTGCACCTTGTTGTACACATAGCCGCCTGCCAGCAGACTGCCCGGCTGCAGCAGGCCCGTCAGAAATGCAATGATAACCAGATTGCGAATGATTCTGCCCATAATAACCTCCATGTTATTCATGCTAAAGTTCAAAATATATCACGAACATGAAAAAAAGCGACCGAAAAAAAAAGGCGGCTGGTTAAGCCGCCCCAAAAGGTTGGTTAGGATCTAGAAATCAGCAATCTGTTCGACATATTCGGGGTGATCGATGAAAGGATTACGATTACCCTGAATTGATTCAACTGTGTCATTGCGCTGTTTTTCTTCAGCGTCTACCGGATCTTCTTTGTGCCATTCCCTGAGGGTATTTTCTTCGTCGGCACCAATACTCTTACCATATCTGACTGAGAAATAAAAGATAGCGCGGGCTGAATTGCCACGATACTTGGGTCTGACTTCGAAGCGCTTCTGGTCACACTTGCTGCCGCCGTCTTCCCATTTGATCTTGTCGACTTCGCCAAATGGCAGGCTGCTGCGTGTCGAATTGGCAACCGGATCGGTCGGAAACAGGTGGTGCATATCGGCCTTGGCTATACCGGTTGCACCCTTTGACTGGGGCCAGGTATGTTCGATGTTCATGACCGTAGACTTCGGCATCTCATCACCCGGAATAACCTTGCCAGTGTAGACGCACTCGATGTGCCCGTCGTGATTATCGATCTGCAGCATTACCAGACGCCTGGCGTCGCCATAGTCGAAATATTTGTTGTTCGAAATTCCATCCTGCAGGCTGCTGCGCAGTTGGCCGTTACGCAGACCTCTGAGGGAATTATAAAAGGTTTCGCGATTGACGCGCTTCTTCGCTCTCTTGTTGCGGCGGGCGGCCTGACGCGAGAACATTATTTCAGGGTTTTCGTCGGCGCTCTGAACTTCGCCGGGTCCGGCTGTTTTGTGAATAGCCAGTACCCGCTCGCGAATTTTTACCAGGTCGGCATGCGCAGTCGGCGCAGTATTCTCGACACGGTCAAGCAGCTGCAGTGTTTCGCGGAGCATCTTTTCTCGGGCACTGTATTCATTGAATCCTTCCTGTGCCGAAACTTGCGTCGCCCCGGAAGCCACAGCGAAACCCAATAACAAAACACCGGTTTTGAGGTTCTTAAGTGTCATATACGAATTATACTCCGTAAATTAATTTCCGGAAGGCCTAACGAAAAAAATTTTTACAGCTTTTTCGTACCCCTTGCCAGCCACTTGCGAAATGATTGCGTGCACAATTCCCGGCAGATTATTCATCTTTGAAAAGCAGTTCGGTCTGCAGGCCCTCTGGGCTGATGAAGGTCTGTACAGAAACACATGAGCTGCCCTGAAGAACTTCGGAACAGTTTTAAGGGAACCATGTCAAAGTTCATGAACGACTGTCAATGCTGTTTAACTATGCTTAAAACCTACTGTTATCAACAGCTTTTTATAAAATGGTTTCGCTGTTAGAATGGATGAATGAAAAAAATCATGCTGCTTCTTGCCCTGTGCCTGCTCCCGGTTTTCTGGCATTTCGGCCATACCAGCACTGACGCTTCCGATATCTGGAAAAAGGTAGAGATAGATTTCAGCCAGATCGATGCCGCAGGGCTGCGCGGCCCGGCAGACGGAAAAGTGGCAGTAGCTTACGAATTCAGTATTCCCGATACTGAAGATGCCCGAAACCAGGTCGCGGCGATCGACAATACCGTGCAGTTCATGTCTGGTTCGCACGGCAGAATCGGCGCTAAGTCGGGTGAGTGTCTGTGTATCGGCTCAACCCACCAGCCAGAATATCGGCAGGTGCTTTTTAAACTTGCCTCTTTACCGTTTATCAAACGCATCATCGTCTGCGATTTTGAATAGAAAGGTCAGGGTTATATGCGGAGTATGAAACAAACCGGCGCACTGATAAGTTTACTTTTGTTCATGCTTTGCACCTCTCTCTGTCTGGCGCAGCAGACGCATATAACCTTTGCCTATAACCGGGCCTGGCTCAGGTTCACCGGTATCGACAACTGGGAATTCAAACCCATTCAGGTGGGCGACAAATTCGGGTTCTCGACAGGGCCGGCAACCGGTGCCTGGGGCATCACGAAACCTTCCGGAGAGGTCGAAATTTCGCCGCTTTTCGACAAGGTCTGCCGTTTTGAAAAGGGCTTCGCTGCGGTCAAAAACCGGGGCCGCTGGGGAGTGATCAACACTTCGGCGACATACGTCGTTGAGCCCGCCTTCGATAAGGTCTGGTCACCCCAGAACAACAAGGACACAGAAGAACTGGTGATGCGTTTTTCTGGCGACGGCGTCGACCCTGATGATCTTTACGAATCAGACCCTCTCGAAGACTGGACAAACGGCTTCAAAGCCGGGGTTTTTCCGCTGCAGAAAAATGAGCGCTGGCATCTCATCGACAGCAGCGGCAACCAGATCGGCAGCACAACCTGGGAACGCATGCTGCCGATGAACTCAGACCGGGTAGCTGTTTTTGCAAACAAACTCTGGGGCTATCTGGGTTCAGATGGTCGGCTGGCGATTAAACCGCAGTTTCATGAGGCAAAAAGCTTTAGAGAAGGACTGGCACCGGTGCGCCGTGCCAATCTCTGGGGTTACGTCGATGTTTCCGGCAGCATGGTTATTCCGGAAAAATTCGAAAGGGCCGATGATTTCGCCTCAGGCACCGCAATAATAGTAGCCAGCGGCAGCTTCGGCGTCATCGACAAAACCGGCAATTATCTGGTTAAGCCTGAATACAGTTACATCAACGCCCACGAAAATCCCGAGCTTCTCTGTGTCTACACAGCTTTTGAAGCCGGCATCTTTCATCGCAGCTGCGGCTGGGTTCTGCCCGCGATTTATGATTCATTTTCGGTCTGCCCCGACGGCAGTATTCTGGCCAATTTAGACGGCAAACAGGGCTTGTTCGATGCGAACGGCAAAATTCTTCTGCCTCTTTCAGAGACAAAGATCAGCCCGCTTGGCGGAGTTTACCTGCTGGCAATGACTTTAAAAACGGCATTGCCGCAGTCAGAGGAAACAAACTCTGGGGCTTTATCGATGCCGCCGGCAAAGAACTGCTGCCTCATATTTACACAGATGTGCAGCACCAGGAAGACGGCACCTACATTGTCTTCGAAGGCAACAAAAAAGGCCTGGTGCTCACCGACGGCACTTTCGAACCGGCTGAAGCCGAACCCCTGCCCCCCGAGCTCGAACCCCAAAAAGAAGAATGATCGAGCCAGGCGACTCGCCAGAAAGCACTATCAACAGCATTGTCGAAAAATATGACCCGCGGCCAGCCGCAACTGCCTTACCCGACGAAACGATCAGCAAGAGCGTAGTTGGAAGATGGCAGCTCACCGAAGGCTATTTCGACAGATCTCTTGGTATGAGTATCGTAAGTGAAGAATATGAACACCAGGCAAGCGGCACATGGAAAGCTGAAGCGGTAGCGGTAGACGCTGTCAACAGCATTGACTATCACTTCACGGTTAAGGGCAAATGGCAGATCACGAATAAGCAGCTGGTCGTCACCGAGGCGGTTCAGTCAACCCGGTCGATTAACCGGCAGACTAATAAAGAAGCTGAATATGAAGACAAGGCAGTATCGGACGTGCGGGAGACGGTCAACGACATCAACGAAAATGTTATGACCACCTTCCGGCCTGACGCGACTATCCTGAGAGTTTACCGGCGAAAAGTCGAACCGATTAATCAGAGCTGAAAGAAAGCCTTTTTCTTTTTGTCAATTCGCCAAAGTCCGGCGACAATCGCCATATAACCCGTTGCAGCCTTAGGCTCGACTGACCTTCTTGCCCGGCGTGAGTTTCAGGCTCTTGACCGGTGCTTGGTTTATTGTCATACAATTTTCACCTCAAAATCCATAGAAACCTTACGTAGTCTTACGCTGTCCTGAAAACAACAAAACCCGCTGCTTCAGCGGGCCTATTATATCTCATCGGACACTGTCAGACTAACCATGATGGAAGCTGAACGCTACAAGGCCCTTGCCGAACAAATCGCCCTTGGCGTCAGCAATTTCAAGCAATTTCCCGATTGTGCCAGCATCTTTTGCGACGCCTAAACGCAGGGCCTTGGTTGCCGACTCCATCAGCTCCATGTCGGAAACCTGGTTTTTTGATGCCTGACGCATTTTCTTCATCAGGTCATCAGCGTCTTTCCCTATCGAAGCCGCATAGGCTCGAAAATTCTGCTGTGCTTCAGAAATGTCTGCGCCTTCGCGCAAATAATCAAACGCTGACTTGGCGCCGGAGATACCCTTTTTTATGAGTTCAAGGGAGTTGTTGGCGGTTTCTGACAGATCGTGCCAATTCTTCCCCCAAGTCTTGGTTAGAACGTCAAAAGCGTCTTTTTCTTTTTTGCTTGTTTCCGCCACCGATTTTATCTGTGCGCCAAAAGTTTTGACAGCGTCAGTCACCGCTTTCAAAACGGCTTCTGAATTGGCGCCATCAGCACTGACTACGATCTTGACGTCACTCATTTTTTACGCCTTCTTTTGCAATTTGCTGGTTTTCAGATATAATCTGAGTAGAGGTATGACATGGAAAAGCTCGAATTTACGATTCAGGTTCAGGAACCGGGTAAGTCAGGCAAATCGGCACTTGCCCAGGCAGGTGCGCAAGACGATATATTTGTGCGGCTGGCGTTTAGTTTCTTCTGGCTGTTTTTCTGGTTGTTGTGCCTGTATCTCTGCTTCACATGGTCGCCCTTTCTTATTCTGCCCGTGGTATTGCTCGACGCCGTGTATACTGTTAATAAATACTCATGGCGGTTTTAATCACTGATTAAGCGATTCCAGAAACTCTTTTCGGGCGTCTTTTCCGACTAAGCTCACGTTCTGTGACTGCGGCTTTTTTTTGCCGCCACCGCAGAAGCCGTAATAGAACGCTTCATCAACGGGCGGGCATTCGCCCATGCTTTCAAGCATCGCGCAATAATCACTGACTTCAACCGCCCTGATCTCGTCGGGGGTTTTGTGAAAAGCCCGGCAGACTTTTAAGAGAATTCTGAGTCTATCTGCCGGGCTCTGTCTTACTTTCCCCGGCCCGCATCTCCCGCCATGGTATGGCTAAGCACCTTTCTGGCCAGCCAGAAACTGGCCAAAAGCTTCACCTGATCAATATCGAGCGTGGTAATAGTAGTTTTGCCAGTTACGTGATAACCGATGCCGTGAAAGAAGCGTCGCATTTTGCGAGTGATCGTGGTGGTGAAGCCACGGGCATTTTTCTGCACCAGCCGTTCGATAGCGTGGTCGGTATTCGTCGACGATTGTTTGCGCATAACCCTCATATTCAGCCACTTTTAGAGGCCATTACTTTTCAACCACTGAAACCCGCATTCTACCGTTTAGGTGTTTTTTGAAACAATCATTAACAGACCGTTGCATGGTCATACCGGCAAACGCTTGCTGAAGATTGACAACACAACATATAAGCTGTATGTTGTAAAATATGATAGGAAAACAGGTAGTCAAAATAATGCAGCAGCATGACTGGAAATTAGATAGAATTTCTGGTTCACATCACGTAATGGTGAAGGAAGGTGTGAGGAGCGGCATCGTCACCGGCCTCTAGCGCGTCGGGACAAAGTAAGCGACCCCCTGAAAGAAACTTTGAGAGGCCGGCTGATCGAGAGCCGGAGGGTAAGAAAATAAAAAGCCCTGGAGTTTACCACCGATACCTGATTGTCGATCGGGGTTACTGCCCAGGGCGTAATACTCTGTATTGTTAATTTTTGGCTGGCACGAATTCCAGTTTCAGTCTCATTCCAAGGCCTTTTGCCAAGCGACGCAATGTTCTCAAGGAAGGATTGGCGTTACCATTTTCGAGCTTGCTGATGTCGGCCTGGGTGATTCCTGTTTTTTCTGACAACTCCTTCTGGGTCACACCAGTGTTTTTTCTTGCGTCAATCATGGCTTGAATAATCGCAAACTCAGGTTCGAGCGCTTCATACTCTGCCCGGAATTCGGGGTCTTTCATCTGATCAGCAATAAATTCATCCAGCGTGTTTTTCATATCAGCTCTCCCGTTTCAAATATTCACGGCGATACGCCTTCGCTCTTTCGATTTCGCCCGGCGGTATCTCCTGGGTTTTCTTGATAAAACCATTCGTAAACACAATTTTGCGGCCAACGAAGAAAAAATAGAGCACCCGAGCAATATTATTCGCCACTTTTGGCCGGATTTCAAATATCCCGTCGCATAAATGCTTTGAGTAAGGCTCTCTGAGATCGGGGCCATTGTCCGCGAGCATCTTCATAAGTCGCACGGCCTTTGCTCTCAGTTTGCTGTCAAGAGATGCGACGAATGTTTTGGCCGGCTGCTCGCCGTCTTCCTTTTCGAAGAACAAAACGTGATATTTTGACATTTTAAAAACCACCCTGCTCTAAGAATATATGTTTTAACATATATTGTCAACTCTGCTTCAATCCATCAAGATAGTCAGCCCAGGCTTGCATCATCTTGCGGCGTTCTTCAATATGGGTCGTTCGGTTGTATGCCCGGCCCAATGGGTCGCGCACGACGTGAGCAAGCTGCTGCTCTATTATATGCGGCGGGTATTTCAACACTTCATCGAGCAAGGTTCTGGCCGTTGCCCGCCAACCGTGGGGTGTCATTTCCTCTTTCGTTATGCCGAGGCGTCGAAGCCCGGCGATGATCGCCATGTTACTGAGAGCCTTTGTTTTCGAGACACCCGGAAAAACAAAACGCCTCTTGCCGGTAAGATTGTGAATCTCCCGCAGAATTTCCAGCGCCTGGCGACTCAGCGGCACAATGTGTTGCTGCCTTGTTTTCGATGCAGCGAAAGCCACTCGGCTCGATCGAGATCGATGTCTTTCCATTCGGCCTGCCGAAGTTCGTCGGGTCGAACTGACAACGCCCTGATGCCATGGTGAACCTGAATACCTGGCCGTAGCGATTCATTACCCGGTGGGCTGTCTCAATCGCCGCCCACTGCTCGATGTCCCTTGAGCATGTCGAGCAGCTCTTTGGTGGCGATCTCCCGCCCGCTACCTGAGCGGGATTCTGAGACTGTATAAAACTACATAATACTAATCATGAATGGAGCTGAACGGGATCGAACCGTCGGCCTCGACAATGCGAATGTCGCGCTCTCCCAGCTGAGCTACAGCCCCGTTTATCACGGGCGTAGTATAGCACTTTCATTTGTTGCAGGCAAAAAAAATCGGATTTTTTTTACGATTTTTTCAGGCCCGGCCCAGCATTAAGCCCTGCGCTCTTAAAAGACAATACGCGGCTGTCGCGGGAGGCACATGGGTCTTGTGCAGTCACTGCAGCGGCGGCAACAGCGGCAGTTATGCCGACAGAGGCGCTGTTGGAGCAGTCAGCCTGCAGGTAAAAATCAGGGCTAAATTTTCGGCGGTTTTTTGCCGATGTAAATATCAGGGGTATCAGGATTTTATGAAACCCAATAAAAAAAGACCGCAAAAAAAATAAGGCAAACAAGGCAGAACCATGTCAATCGTTATCGGAATGAGCCCGGCGCAGATCAGTGCGCTGTCGACAACTCAGATACGCGATTTCGTTGCCGGTGATATCAGAGCTCTGACCACTGACCAGGTGGCGGCGCTGACACCGGAACAGATTGACAGCATCGAAAATCGCGATCTGGTAATCCTGAACACCGCTCAGGTTCAGGCGTTGACTTTGTACAACAACCGGGGCCTGCTCGCGACACAGGTCAGAGCGCTGACGCCCATTCAACTGCGGGCATTGACCGGCGACCAGCTGGCGACTTTCGAAACCGCTGATCTGCAGGTGCTTTCCGTAACGCAGCTGAAGGCCATCGATGCCGGCGATATGACCTATCTTTCGGCTGAGCAGCTTGGCGCCCTGTCGACCACACAGATCAAAGCCCTGACTACGGCACAGGTTGCCGCACTTTCGCCGCAGCAGGTTTCTCAGCTCAGTACCGCTCAGATTGCCGCTTTAACGAATGTACAACTGGCAAAAATGACAACCGCACAGATATCTGAAGGACTTTCGCCAGAACAGCTGCAGGCGCTTTCATCGACCCAGATCACCGGCCTGACCTCGACCCAGGTCGCCAGTCTGACCGACGGTCAGATCAACGCCCTCACAACCTCGCAGTTACGGGCACTTACAGCCGCACAGGTCAAGGCGCTGACCACCGCGCAGCTGGCCCTGCTGGAAACGGGCGATATCGCCGCCATGACCAGCAGTCAGATCTCTGCCCTTTCTACAACTCAATTCAACACCCTGTCACAGGAACAGATCGCATCTTTTTCATCAACACAGATAAAAGGTCTGACCGCAGTACAGATCAGAACGATGACAGTGGATCAGGCCGCAGCAATTGAGGCGGCTGACATGTCGGCTCTCAGCACGCTGCAGCTGGCGGCTTTTTCCACTAACAATATCGCTGCGCTTTCTGGCAGTCAGCTCGCTGCCCTGACGACCACTCAGATAAGAAATCTGACCAGCGCCCAGCTGCAGGCCATGTCGCCGCAGCAACTGGGCGGCCTGTCAATCAGTCAGACCGTTTCTCTGACCGGCACGCAGCTTTCTCGCCTGACCACAGCCCAGATAGCCGAGGGATTCACTACTGACCAGATCCGCAGTCTCAGCAATACCCAGCTGGGGTCGCTGACTCAGATTCAGATCGCCGGTCTGACCACCGATCAGGTCGCAGCACTGACATCAGCACAGGTAAAGGGACTGTCAGCCGCCCAGATAAAGGGCCTGACATCAGATCAGCTGCAGGCAATGGAAACCGAAGATTTTGCGGCGCTCAGCAGCACCCAGATCGGGGCTCTGACAACCAGCCAGATCAGTCAGCTCTCTGGAGAGCGGATTGCCGAGTTGTCAACTGCCCAGATCAAAGGCCTGAACAATGCGCAACTCAAGTCGCTGAGTACTGACCAGCTGATTCAAATGGAAACCGCTGATTTTGCGGCCCTTACTACCGCACAGATTGCGGCTTTTACTCCGACCCAGATTGCTGCTCTCACTGATGAACAGATCGTGAATCTTACCACGACCCAGGTCAGAGCCTGTCTTCGTTGCAGATTCCGGCGCTTGCAGCATCGAAAATATCACTGTTGCCGACCGCGGGCATCACTGCCATGTCAAACTTTCAGCT
>ERZ795032.699-NODE-699-length-31433-cov-4.943240_pt1 | contig 31433 bp, 28 predicted proteins | sample MGYA00375124_ERZ795032 | MGnify/ENA primary metagenome ERZ795032 (study PRJEB30167, sample SAMN05720154) | activated sludge metagenome | isolation source: Anaerobic digester | place: China | collected 2015-12-16 ...
GCAGATTTAAGGATAAATGCAGCAATACTGCATATAACGCAGAAATGATTCTACATGGAATAAATTAAAAGGGGGTATTTAAGTGAATTCAACCATTACAAAACTCTCTTCAATCAAGGGGAGAACATCGAGTTACTGGGGTGAAAGAATCGTATCCCAGTTGGAGTATGGGGTTAAACTATCCCGCGTAAATGACAGAAGTTATGATGAACTGATTGGAACTGCAGTAAAATTTCTTGACAACAAGCTTGCGGAGGAGGGAGTTATTACAAAACAAGTCGCTCTTGAAACTGAAAAAATGCTTGCAGGCATGTCAGAAGCTGCAAAAAAACTTAAAGTTATTTGTGCTGCTCATGCACATATTGATATGAACTGGATGTGGGGTTATGCGGAGACAGTTGCTGTTACTCTGGATACCTTCAGGACAATGCTGAATCTAATGAAGGAATATCCGGAATTTACATTTTCTCAATCTCAAGCATCTGTTTATAAGATTATTGAGGAACATAATCCTGATATGCTTGAGGAAATTAAGAAAAGAGTAAAAGAAGGCCGTTGGGAGGTAACTGCATCTACATGGGTTGAGACCGATAAAAATATGCCCAATGGAGAAAGTCTGGCAAGACATATACTTTACACAAAAAAATATCTTTCAGAATTGTTAGATATTTGTCCGGATTCTCTAAAAATAGATTTTGAGCCGGATACCTTTGGACACAATCTAAATGTGCCGGAAATTCTTAATAATGGAGGAGTAAAGTACTATTATCATTGCAGAGGGTATGATAAGCGTGTTGTTTACAGGTGGAAGTCTCCTTCGGGAAACAGTATTTTAGTGTACAGGGATCCTTTCTGGTATAATGCCGAAATCAACCCTTCCCTTGCACTGTATGTACCTGAATTCTGCGCAAAACATGGTATAGATACAATGTTTAAAGTTTACGGAGTGGGGGATCATGGAGGGGGTCCCACCAGAAGGGATATTGATAGAATAATAGATATGGCATCCTGGCCTGTATTCCCACAAATAAAGTTTGGTACTTTTACCCAATACTTTGCTATTCTCGATACAATTATTGATAAATTGCCTGTAGAGGATAAGGAACTGAATTTCATATTCCCAGGTTGCTATACATCTCAATCAAGGATTAAGATGTCAAACAGGATTGGTGAAGCAAAGTTAAATGAAGCAGAAGCATTTAGCACAATATCTGCTGCTTTTGCGGGAGGGAAATATAGCAGCAAGGCCCTTGAAGAAGCATGGAGGAAAGTGCTTTTTAATCATTTCCACGATATCCTTCCGGGGTCAGGTGTAATAGATACCAGAGAGTACGCTATGGGCAAATTCCAGGAAGTTTTGGCCACAGCAAATACTGAAATTTATAATGCCTTTAGAAATATAGTATCTCAAGCGGATACAACTGGCCTTCTGACCTTCGAAGAAGATATAACATATACGATGTCCGAAGGTGCAGGTGTAGGCTTTGCCATAAAGGATTTTGGTGTTCCACAGACAGAAAGAGGCAAAGGGAAAGGCAGAATATTCCACTTTTTCAATTCTTCAGCCTATGAAAGAATAGAACCCGTAGAAATTGTTGTTTGGGATTGGCCGGGAGATAAAAACAGAATGTTCATTAAAGACGCTTCCGGTAATCCTGCAAGGTACCAGCTGCTGAAAAATGATAAATATCAGTTTTTTGGGGAGTCTTATTGGGGTCATACATATATACGTGTTCTTGTTGATGTAAAAGTACCAGCATATGGTTATACTACCTATACATTGATTGAGAAGGAAATGGATGATCTTCCCGTAGCACTGGCGAAAGAACCGAGAGTTGAAGAAGAGAATGCCTATATTCTTGAAAATGATCATATTAAAGTAACATTTGATACAAGAAATGCATCTATTATATCTATAGTAGATAAAAAGAGCGGGGAGGAAATGGTTTCTCCAAATAGACCTGCAGGAAATTTCAGACTTATTGAAGAGGATGACAGCAAAGGAATGACATCATGGGTAGTTGGCAGGTATATGCAGATATTTAATTTAAATGAAATGAAGAATGTAAAAATCAGAAGTTATTATGGGGAAAAATCCGCCTTGAGACAGTGGATAAGCTACAGTATCGAATTCAGAGCATCAAAACTTAATGTAACAGTATCTCTTGATTACAATAGTTCAAGACTTAACTATGTAGTAGAGTGCGATTGGCAGGAAAAACCTGAAAAGGGGAAATTTGTTCCGCAACTAAATTTCTACATGCCTTTGAATTATGAATGCAGAAGATATAAATATAATATAGCTTTTGGTACTATAGAAAGAGAAGCGTTGAACATGGATGTGCCTGCTAACAGCTGGATGGCGGGAATATCTGCATGTAACTCAAATAATTACAGCAGATTGGATTGCAAAGATGGATGTGGTAAGATGCTTATGCTTATTACAGATACAAAATATGGCTTCAGAGGATATGAGAATTCACTTGCAGTAAGCCTTATCAGAAGCTCTTACGACCCGGATCCATACCCTGAATCAGGCATTCACAAGTTTAAATTTGCTGTAGATGTGGTGGATATATCTTTTGATGAAAATGCTATTAACAATACATTAATACGGAAAGCATATGAATATAATCATCCTGTACATTTTATTTCAGGAACAATACACGAAGGAACATTTCCTATTGAAAATAGTTTTATTTCCCTTGAGTCCGGAACTGTTGCCATATCTGCTGTTAAAATGCCCGAGGTCAATAGGATTGACATACAGCAAAAAGAAAGCAGAAGTGAAGGTTCCTGTAGTTGCTGCGAGCCTTGTGGGGAAATTATTTCATGGAAAAGCGCAATTCTAAGGGCATATGAAACTGAAGGGAGAAAGACCCGTGCAGTTGTTAAGTTTGCAGAAAAAGTCGCGGAGGCATTCTTTGTAGATATTAATGAAAAGCCTTTAGAGTACAAGGTTAAAGATAATAATTCAGGGAATGAATGCTGTATAGATAATTGCAATGGTGTAGATATTGACGGAGTTAATATTGCATTTGATGTTAATGGATACAGTGTGGCAAGTGTATACGTGAAATTTGAAACAGAAGAAGCAGAAGAATAATCTGAAAAAATCATTGCATAATATAAATATAATTGCTATAATACTTTATAACAAATTATTGTTATAAATATTACCAAAGGCTATGAGGGAGAAAAGTAAACAGATACATCAAAATGCTTTATTCAGAGAGAAGGTACCATGGCTGCAAGTATCTTCATAAAGGAAGCTGTTGAAGTTCACTCCGGAGCTGCATCCCGAAATGTATCGAACCAGAGTAGGCGATGACGGAACAGACCGTTAATGCTGAAGAGGAATTATTTGTTCCTTAAACATGAGCGCCTGTTAATAATATCTTGAAACAATGAAATCCTGAACCTTTGAATCATAGGTATTTTAGCAGGAATATGGGTGGTACCGCGAAGACATACCTTCGTCCCTTGTGGATGGAGGTTTTTTATTTTTTAAAAGGGGATATTTCGCCATATAGAAGTTAGGAGTGTGTCCCCTTACATTAAAAGGAGATGGATGGAATTGAGAGAACAATTAATCAATATTAGAGAAAAAGCAAAAGAAGTTATTTCCTCAGTCCGCTCCATGCAGGAGTTGGATAACGTGAGAGTGAAATTTTTAGGTAAAAAAGGAGAGTTGACCCCTATACTCAGAGGAATGGGTTCACTGTCTCCGGAAGAAAGACCTGTTATGGGGCAGCTTGTAAACGAAGTCAGAACATCAATTGAGGAGCTGCTTGAGCATGCAAAAAATGACCTTGCACAAAAAGAAAAATCATTAAAATTGCAACTTGAGGTTATTGATGTAACAATACCGGGAAAAAGAAAAAATCTTGGAAGCAAACACCCGTTAAGCATTGTTATGGACGAAATAAAGGATGTATTTATTGGGATGGGATATGAAATTGCCGAGGGCCCTGAAATTGAGCTGGACTATTATAATTTTGAAGCATTGAATACGCCCCCGGGCCATCCGGCGAGAGATGTGCAGGATACTTTTTATATAAATGATAATATTTTACTGAGAACACAGACTTCGCCTGTACAGGTTAGAGTTATGGAGAAGCATAAGCCCCCTATAAAAATAGTTTGTCCCGGCAGAGTATATCGTTCAGATGCGGTTGATGCAACTCACTCACCAATCTTCCATCAAATGGAAGGACTTGTAATAGATAAAGGTGTAACTATGGGAGATCTAATAGGAACTTTGCAGGTTTTTGCACGCAGCCTTTTTGGCGAGAACACAAAAATTCGTTTAAGACCGCATCACTTCCCATTTACCGAACCGAGTGCCGAAGTGGACGTTTCTTGTTGGACTTGCGGTGGAACAGGCTGCAGAGTATGTAAGAACAGTGGATGGATAGAAATCCTTGGAGCCGGAATGGTGCATCCGAGAGTACTTGAAATGAGCGGCATAGATCCTGAAATATATAGTGGTTTTGCTTTTGGTATTGGTATTGAAAGAACAGCTATGGGTCGATTCAATATAGATGATTTGAGATTGCTGTATGAAAATGACTTGAGATTTTTGAAGCAGTTTTAGCAGTTTGAAGTAATTTTAGCAAAGTAAGTTAGCTCTCTGACTGAAAGGCATTTGCCAAGTTAAATATAAAATCCGAGATAGGAGTTGAAGGTTTATGAACGTGCCAATAAAGTGGCTTAAAGAATATGTTGATATAAATGTTAGCGTGGAAGAGTTGTGTGACGCATTGACCATGTCCGGTTCTAAGGTAGAGAATATTGAAAAACAGGGAGAAGAAATATCTAAAGTAGTTGTAGGGAAAATTCTCTCAATAGAAAAGCACCCTGATGCAGATAAACTGCTGGTAACAAAAATTGATACTGGTGATGAAACAATACAGGTAGTAACAGGAGCCCATAATATATCAGAAGGTGACTATGTGCCGGTTGCTTTACATGGTTCTACCCTGCCTGGAGGCATAAAAATAAAGAAAGGAAAACTCAGAGGGGTTGAATCAAATGGCATGCTATGCTCAATTCAGGAATTGGAGCTTACAAAAGGTGATTATCCTGAAGCAGATGAAGATGGAATATTTATACTCCGCAATATGGAAAACTTGAAACTTGGGCAGGATATTAAGGAGCTTGTTGGATTAGATGATACAGTAGTGGAATTTGAGATAACTTCCAACAGACCTGATTGCTTGAGTGTTTTAGGAATTGCCAGGGAAACCGCTGCTACTTTAAAAACCAATTTAAAAAAACCTGTGATTAATGTCAAAGAGGAAGAAAATGATAAGGCATATGTCTATGCTCAGGTTGAAATAAGAAATCCTGAACTATGCTCAAGATATGCTGCGAGAGTGGTAAAAGATGTAAGAATCGGCCCATCGCCGGAATGGATGAGAAAAAGATTGAGAGCTGCAGGAGTTAGGCCAATTAATAATATAGTCGACATAACAAACTATGTAATGCTTGAGCTTGGCCAGCCAATGCATGCTTTTGATTTGAGTTATATAAAAGACAGTAAAATTGTTGTAAGAAGAGCAGAAGATGGAGAAGTAATGAAAACCCTGGATGGACAGGAAAGGAAGCTGGATTCTTCCATGCTTGTCATTGCTGATAGTGAAAAACCTATAGCTGTTGCAGGGGTTATGGGAGGAGAAAATTCAGAAGTAAATCCAAACACAAGAATTATACTTCTGGAATCAGCTAATTTTAACGGAATTTCTGTACGTCTGGCAGCCAAAAAACTTGGAATGAGGACAGAAGCATCAGCACGTTTTGAAAAAGGCCTTGATGTAGAAAATGTGATAACAGCCGTTAATAGAGCTGCTCAGTTAATCGAGGAAACAGGAGCGGGAAAAGTATGCTGGGGAATAATTGATTGCTTCCCGGGAAAGAAAAATAAAAGAGTTCTTAAGCTAAGGCCGGAAAAAATAAATGCATTTCTTGGGACATCTATCAGTTTGGATACTATGATAGAAATACTTGAATCCGTAGAGATTAGAGTTGATAAGGACACCATGACAGTTATTATACCTGAATTCAGACAGGATCTTGAAAGAGAAGCAGATCTTGCAGAGGAAATAGCAAGATTATACAATTACAACAATATAGAAGCGACTCTTTTAAAGGGGAAAGCTGCCACAATTGGCAAAAAAACTACTAAACAAAAAATCGAGGATATAATAAAGAATACCATGATGTCCTGTGGTTTGTCAGAGATATGTACCTACTCCTTTACCAGTCCAAGGGTTTTTGACAGAATCAAGGCAGCTTCGAATAGTGAACTAAGAAAAGCTATTCCTATCTCAAACCCCTTGGGAGAAGATTACAGTATAATGCGCACAACAACTGTACCGGAAATGTTGGGGGTTATTAGCAGAAATTATAGCAGAAGAATTGAAAAAGCAGGCTTCTTTGAGCTGGCTTTTGTATACCTTCCGGAGGAATTACCTCTTAAAAAGCTACCTTTGGAAAAAGAAGTATTGACTCTAGGTATGTATGGAGATACCGATTTTTATGATATTAAGGGTATAGTGGAGGAACTGCTTTATACGCTGAAAATAAAAGATTATAAGGTTGTCCCGGAAAGTGGAAACGATACCTTCCACCCAGGCAGAACTGCTAAAATAATTATTGACGGTGAGCCTGCAGGAATAATCGGTGAGATTCATCCTGATGTATCCGAAGAGTTTGGTGCTCCCGAAAGAACATATATAGGTATGATTTATGTGGAACCATTAATAAGAAAAACTGTAATGGAAGTTCAATACAAGCAGCTTCCAAAGCACCCTGCAGTGACAAGAGATATAGCCATACTACTGGAAGAAGAAATAATGGCTGGAGACATTGAACAGGTTATAAAGGAAAACGGCGGGAAAATATTTGAGAGCATTGAGCTTTTTGATGTTTATAAAGGAAAACAGGTACCTGAAGGTATGAAGAGTATGGCTTATTCAATAACTTTCAGAGCAGATGACAGAACTCTTACAGACGATGAAGTAAACAAGGGCATGGAGAAAATCGTGTCAGCTTTGTCGGATAAGTTTAACGCAAAGTTGAGAGAATAATATTAGCCGTTCCTGTTGTATTTGGTGCCCGGCACCAAATACAACAGGAATATTTACAGAAGGAGGGTGAATTTTTTTATGGATAAAATAAGTTTTGACTACTCGAAGGCGGATAAATTAGTTGCACAACATGAGGTTCAATATTTTAAAGACTTTGTAAAACATGCTCATGAAATGATCCATAGCAAAACCGGAGCTGGAAGTGATTTTCTTGGGTGGGTTGACCTACCGTTAAAATACGACCAGGAAGAGTTTGTCAGAATCAAAAAGGCAGCTGAGAAAATAAGATCCAATTCGGATGCACTGGTTGTAATAGGAATCGGAGGCTCATATCTCGGAGCCAGAGCGGTAATTGATGCATTATCGCATTCCTTTTATAACTTGCTTGATAAAAATAAAAGGGAAACACCTGAGATATATTTTGCAGGTAACAATATAAGCCCCAAATATCTTTCGGATTTACTGGATATACTTGATGGAAAAGATGTTTCAGTTAATGTTGTTTCAAAATCCGGTACCACTACTGAACCGGCGATTGCATTCAGAGTGTTTAAAGAATTTATGGAAAAGAAGTACGGCAGGAAAGGTGCAGCAGAAAGAATATATGCCACTACTGACAAATCAAAGGGCGCAATGAGAAAGCTTGCTGAAGAAGAAAAATATGAAACTTTTATTATTCCCGATGACGTAGGAGGAAGATATTCGGTCCTTACTGCAGTAGGGTTGCTTCCTATAGCAGTAAGCGGACTTGATATTGATGCCCTCATGGATGGGGCAGCAGCTGCCTGCAGGCAATATAATAATGATAATCTAAATGAGAATGAATGTTACCAATATGCTGCAGTTCGTAATGCCCTATATAGAAAAGGCAGGACAACAGAGATTATGGTAAACTATGAGCCGTCACTTCATTATTTCACAGAGTGGTGGAAACAGCTTTATGGTGAAAGTGAAGGGAAAGACCAGAAAGGGATTTTCCCTGCAGGTGTAGATTTTTCAACGGATCTTCATTCCATGGGTCAGTATATTCAGGATGGGCTGAGAAATATATATGAAACTGTATTAAATATAAACAAATCAGGTATCGATATAACCATAAAAGAAGACAAGGATAATGTTGACGGGTTGAATTTCCTTGCAGGAAAGACCATGGATTTTGTAAACAAAAAAGCCATGCAGGGTACTATCCTAGCTCACACAGATGGAGATGTACCCAACCTTGTTATCACTATACCTGAGCTCAATACCTGGTATCTGGGAAATATTATTTATTTCTTTGAAAAGGCTTGCGGTATAAGCGGATATCTCCTTGGGGTAAATCCTTTTAACCAGCCGGGGGTAGAAGCATACAAGAAAAATATGTTTGCTCTTCTGGGCAAGCCCGGATATGAAGATGAGCAAAAGAGGCTGGAATGCATGCTGTAAAAATGCTAAGATACTTAATTGATCTCATAAAATTGTCTGATAGAAAACTAAGAAACAATTTTCTTCACTTAAATTATATGTACCCATTTCATTAGGGCTTAGAAAAGAGGAAACTTGAAATCATTTCAAGTTTCCTCTTTATATTTTTATTATAAAAGTGTGTATTACTTATCTACTGGTAATCTTCGAAATACTCCTAATATTTCCTGAGTATTCACTTGTGTTATTATTACTGCTGTAAACATTAGAACACAACCAATTATCTCTCTGGGACTCATTATTTCGTTAAGAAATACAGCTCCACTTATTGCAGCGAACACAGATTCCATACTTAATATGATTGCTGCAACTGTAGGATTTGTGTACCTTTGACCAATAATCTGAAGTGTATATGCTACACCTACCACCATTATAGCTGTGTAAAGTATTGGACCTGCGCAATCTACAATAGCATGAATGTCAGGATTCCCAAATATAACAGCTGCTATAGCTGAAAGTATACCTGCAGTTATGAACTGCACAAGTGATAGCTTAAGTGCTTCTACTTTATCAGCATAGGCGTCTACTACTATGATTTGCAGTGCCCAGAAAATTGTGCCAATTAGTACAATAACATCTCCCTTTTGCATAGACATTCCTTCCTTAATGCAAAGCAAGTACAATCCTGCTATAGCAAGTGCTATGCCTGCCCAAGTCGGAAGATCTGTCTTCTTACCAGTAAATATTCCCAACAAAGGAACCAGCACAATATAAAGAGTTGTTATAAAACCTGCTTTCCCAGCTGTTGTATATACAATACCCCACTGTTGAAAGGATGCTCCAAGAAACAAGGTTCCGCCGCACAGTAATCCACCAATAATCAAGTCTTTATTTTTAAACTGAGGTTTATTGGCCTCTGCAAAAAATATATTCTTTTTACTTCTGTTTAATGCGTCAAAGATAAGTATTGCGGGAATCAATACTACTGCACCGAGCAGAAATCTTGATGCACCAAAAGTAAATGGATCTATATGATCCATTCCCAGCTTTTGCGATGCGAATGAAGTTCCCCATATAATTGCTGTTATTAAAAGAATTAAGTTTCCTTTAAATTGCTTCAATTTAACTTACCTTTCTGCTGAATAATAATTGTACACAAGAACTGTCCCCGGCGCACTAAGATATTAATATCCAAGCATGGCTGGGAAAAGTATGCTTATAAGAGTTATAATAATTGCAGAGATTATTCCTCCTATGGCAACACATAAAAATGATTTTTTGAAATCCAGACCCATAAATGCAGCGACAGCACTTCCAGTCCAGAGCCCTGTAGTTGGAAGAGGGATAGCTACAAAGATTATCAACCCCAGTTCCTTATACCTTTCTACTTTTACCGAGCCCTTACGCACTTTATTTTCAATAAAATCATTCAACTTGCTTAAAAATTTGAACTTCTTCATCCACTCAAATATGACATTGAATAAAAGTAAAATAAAGGGTACGGGAAGGAGACTTCCAAGAAAACTTGCAGCAAATACTACTATAGGGCTTAATTTATATGCAAGGATGCCTACAGGTATGGCACCTCTCTGCTCGATCAGGGGTACTGCAGATATAAAAATGATTTTTAACAAGTTTACAATATATTGGCTCATATCACTCTTCCTTTGTTATATATTGCTTGAGCCAATGGAACTTTTATAAATTGATATATGCTTCCAGTGACTCAACTCTACTTACTGTTTGAAGCAAAGTAATAAATATTAGTATAGCATATGGCAGTGGTTGGCTGCAATTAAAAAAATTATGGCAAATAAAACACAGTAATTTCAGGCCTTGATAGAAACCTCAATGGGAAGCAAACGTTTCCCAGACCTCGGTTTATATACAAATTTATACCATTCAGTTTGTGAAGTCCTCTGTTAATACCTATCCTGCACAATTTTTCCTTTCTAAGCAAATTAAATTCAAGGTGAAATGGCATCCATATCTGTCCTCCATGAAAATGGCCGCAAAAAAGGTAGTCTACTTTACCTTTTGGTATTTGAAAGATTATATCGGGATTGTGAGAAAAGGCAATATTGACAAAAGCATCCTCGGCGCAGAAACTTAAAGCTTTATTTATATCAGGGTGTCCTGCGTTAACATCGTCAAATCCAATTATATTATATTTTACAGAATTTTTCGAATAACTGACTGCTCTATTATATAAAACAGTAACTCCAAGACTTTCAATGGATTGTATAAAATCCTCAATATTATGAGATTGATATTTGGAATGACCATGAGGCTTGCAATGAAACTGCCTGTGATATTTTCCGCAATTCCGATCAAACGCTTTATAATCATGGTTGCCCATGCACAGATAGATTACAGTGTCACTTTTTATTGTCCTTATGGTTTCAAGAAAATGTAGGAATGCATCAATTTGGTCTTGGTTTTCAATATAATCTCCTGTCATGATTATAATATCCGGCTTTTCACGAGAAATAACATTCTTTACTTTTTGAGCAGAAACCTTCAAATACTTCATATGTATATCGGATAACTGTATAATTTTAAGACCTTTATTGCTTAAAGTGAATTTGACTCTGTCAACTTTAAGCCATCCTGCTTCAAATCTCATATATAAAAGCATTATTAGTATAAATAATAAAAATGAGTATATATAAATCATTAGTTTCCTCCAAACTAATTGCTTCAATCTCTATTGGCCGATGTACCTATAGTGAGGTATAACAGATTTAATAAATTTACTGAATTGTATTATATCAGCAGCATTGAAAAACATCAACTATAAATGCACCTTTCAATTAGAATGGCAATTGACATACTTTAGCAGCAACAATATAATATGGTTAGAATAGCAGATAAGGAGAATACTGATGAACAGTAGTTTTGGCGACAGGTGCGAAATATGTGAAGTTCATAAAGATAAAACCGAATGTATGAAAAAATGCATGCTGGATGAATCTAATGCAGTAAGGCTTTCTGAAGTCTTTAAGGTCCTGGGTGACCAAACCAGAATAAAAATCTTATATGTTTTATCCAAGTGCGAAATGTGTGTATGTGATATTGCTGAAGTGCTTGATATGTCTCAATCTGCAATATCGCATCAGCTGAGGGTACTGAGAACAATGAGGCTTGTGAAATATAGAAAGGAGGGTAAATCAGCCATTTATTCCCTTGATGATGATCATATATTGCAGTTATTTATCCAGGGTATGGAGCATATAAAGCACAGCTAGTATTTTATGTTATTAGGCTATTTCTTTGGTTTCATACCATATGCAAAGTAAATGCATGCACCAATAGCTATGATTATGTCTCCGATGCTGAACACATTTGAAAATGGTATATATGAAGGGATGGCAAAAATATCTCCAAGCCATGGCAGGAGAGTATCATCAGCTATGGCCTTTGAATTGTTTATTGTTTCACCACGACTGAGGATTTCCGTATACCTCCCTACTGAGGCACTCTCAAATGATTGTATAGAAGCGGGCATATGGCCTTTGTTGAGAATTATTACAATTGCGTTTAAAAGTATGCCGGTACCTATAAAAGCAACACCAGGCAGCTTTATATTTATTGCTGTAAAAGCTAATATTAGTATATATGAAAGTATATGAAACGTGACCAGAACTGCAGAGTTTTGCTGCAGTGCTTTAAAAATAGAAATATCTGAAAATATCAGTATTTGAATAAGGAAACCTGAAATCACCAGCCATATATGCTTAAAAGGATTTTGAGCAAGGAATTTAAGTCTTCCACCTGAAATATATCCTATTAGTATTCCTATTATAACAGCATAAATAATGAACATTTAGAATTATCTCCTTATCTCACCTTTATCATTAATATTATTACATTTATCATTTGTTTTATCATCGGTAACGGTATATTCATTATCCGATTTATCATCAATACTGGTATGATTATTATCCATATCAAAATAACCATAATCTCTTTTTAATACTTCTATAAAGGCTTTAACAACTACAGGGTCGAACTGCGCACCCGAATATTTCAGCAGCTCTTTAATGGCTGTCGATTGTGGAAGAGCTTTTCGATATGGGCGATCGGATGTCATTGCGTCATAACAATCTGCAACAGCAAGGATACGTGCCCCCAGGGGAATGCTCCTCCCTGAAAGGTTTTCCGGATATCCGGTTCCATCAATCTTTTCATGATGATATAGAGCATACTTGGCACCATTTTTATAGGGCTTCAGGTTTTTTAATAGACGGTAGGCTACTTCCGGATGCTTTTTTATGTTGTCATACTCTTCAGTTGTCAACTTTCCATCTTTCCTCAGAATGCTATCTTCTATTGCTATTTTGCCTACATCGTGAACACGTCCTGCAGTTTCCACTTCATTGATTGCATCCGAGGAAAGGTGAAGCTCTTGAGCGATTTTACCAGAATATTCAGCCACCCGCGATGAATGAGAATAGGTATAGCTATCACGTTCATCTATAATATCAGCCAGCACATTAAGTGTTTCAATAGTTTCCATATGTAGACTGTAGTATCTGCGTATGGATTGATCTGCCATAATAAGAGGGGGTATGAGGATCAAAGCTTTATATGGGTGGCTTTCCTGGTAAAGCAAGGATGCAGCTATGCTTATGGGGGTTATGCTGAAGTAAAACGCAGCCATGATTTTATAATCATTGAAAAAGACATCAATGAATTTGTTGCCGTAAAAGAGAGAAATAACGATGGAAATAAACAATGTATTCATAAAATAATATACTATAACCGATGCTATTATAGCAGGTAAGTCTTTAATAATATCCAGTGGTATATCATTTGGTGACATCTTTAGTAAATTGAAAACAAAGCTTGTAACTAATAAGGAAAGACCGTACTGACCTGCATTGAACATTGCCTTATACCATTCCTTCTTAGAAATCAGTTCAGCTATTATTGTAGCAACAATAACAATCCATACTGCCTCCCAGGTATTCAGAAGAATTATCATCGCCAACTGGACGGAAAATGACAGAGTCATATCCATTCTTAAATAAAAGATGCTTCTGAAAGGTTTTAAATCTGCAGCTAACTCAAGAATAATCCAAAACAATATGTGAAACCAGCCTTTAAAATTTATATGTGGTGTAGAGTAGGAAATTAGTGGAAATACACTAAAACCAATCAAATAAACGTAAAAGTATTTAAGATTAAACCTTTTTAAAACATTTTTTATTTGCAGAAAATGATTACGCATTTATGTTTACTCCTATCACCGCAATAAAACTATAGTATTAGTAACAATGGCAGCATTCAATTGTCACAAAGCAAAATTTAATTGATATATTTCATCCGACTTACAAGTATTGCAACTTTAGTGCTGAAGTCCCACTAACTAAATTATAATGATGTTTTGAATAAAATCAACAAGTAAAAGAAAAAATAGCCTTGTTTTCAAGACTATTTTCTATTTATTATATATATGTATAAATTTTTATGCTAAAATATAAATGCTTATTTGTAACTCTGCACGACTAAAATTGATAGTTTAACCCCATTTCCAGCCTGCTACTCCTGCTAACACTAATGTAATGACACCTGCTAATTGAAGAATAACCGGAACAATTCTACCCCATTTCTTCATATTGATTTCCTCCTTTCAAAATATGTAATAATAAAAATAATTTTATGTTGGATATAATTTGAACTTAATTTATTATTTAAGCAAATAATAACATATAACGCAGATTATGTCAAGCACTATTTAAAAAAACAATAAAAAAACTTATGGAAACCTTCAATATTTTGTTACATATGTACAAAAACATGGACGTATCTTCTATATTTAAAGGAAAATGTGGTTAAAATCTGCTTTAATGTATAATGCTTCCTTATGTAAGTGGGTAACATTCCAGCACCTCACTGCATAATATGAAATGAGATTGAGTTAATTTGCTGATTGCAGGAGGGAATGATAATGGAAAACGGTAAAGGATTTTTGGGTAGATTATTTGGCAATGATATGATTCTATGGTTTATTATTTTGTTTCTATTGTTGTTTTGGTGCACCAATTGTTTTAGAGCGGACAACCGTGAAAATGATGTTGATTTAGGTCTGGCACATGAGTAAATTGTTAAGCATTACACCTATAAGTTAACAAAGCAGCAATATTAATCCTTTCAATACTGGTTAATACTGTAAAAAACAATATGGTTTGCAGAGCCTGTACATAAATGTAGTTAACATCAAGAATATTTGAATAAGAGTCTAAAATACAGGCTCTTTTTTTTAGTGCTTTCAGTTTACATAAACAACCAAAATCAATAGAAACTGCAAGAAATTTCAATATGAAATAATACACGGTCATAATCTTTAAAAACTGGTATAATCAATTATAAATAGTGTAAAACAATGCAATTTTGCCATTTCATTTATATTCAATTCTGCTATAATTTAAAAGAAGTATTAACAATTCAATTCTGTGGGAAGAAGACTCCGGGATTTACGGAAACTACATGAGTCTTGACAAGACAGCTACATTTTCCGGCTGTTGAAAATCAGGAATTGGACATTAATTACTGAGAATTTTGGTATAAAAATAAGCTTTATTTTTGTATTAAAAACATGTAAACCAAAAATTCAGCCTGGTGCGAACCAATTAATTGACTTTAGTATATACTGTACCGGGCAAGTGTACGGGATAATGGATTTTAAGGTTCAGAAATCAGGCCCACAGGAGGATGATTAAATTGGAAATGGAAGCAGTTGACCCTTTACCTGGTGGTCACCGCTACAATGTAGGGTTGACCTATAATCTTAAGAAGGGTCTCAAATCCGATGTAGAGGATATTGAGGCCGAGTTGGATAGTTTTGATACAGTAAATGCTATAAAAGAAGCATTAGAGAAACTAAAGTGTAATGTTACACTTCTTGAAGCTGATGAAAGCGTTATACCAAATCTGCTTAAAGCCAGACCTGATATGGTTTTTAATATTGCTGAAGGCTTAAACGGAAGAGGTAGAGAAGCCCACATACCTGCCTTGTTGAATTTTCTTGGAATACCTTTTACAGGTTCTGATGAGACTACTCTATGTATTGCCCTTGATAAGACCTTAACAAAAAGAATATTATCAACATATGGGATCAATACCCCTATGTATTGCCTTATTAAAAATCCATCTGAAAAGCTGCCGGTAAATATGAAATTTCCAGTAATAGTCAAACCAAATGCTGAAGGTTCAAGCAAGGGTATTTCAGATATGGCAATAGTTAAAAACATGGAACAGCTAAAAGGTTTAATTGAGAAAAATTATGAAATGTATAAACAGCCAATGCTGGTTGAAGAGTATATTAAAGGAAGGGAATTCACAGTAGCTGTTATTGGAAACAGCGATGATGCAAAAGTATTTCCTCCTATGGAAATAAGGTTTAAAAGGCAGGAGGAACAATATAGCATTTACAGTTACAATGTGAAGAAAAATTATAAGGAATATATAGAATATATTTGTCCACCCATGATAGATGAAAATATACTGCAGAAAATGGTAGAAACGGCACGAAAAGTATATGAATGCCTGGATTGTAGAGATTTCTCAAGGATAGACTTCCGAGTTTCCGATGAGGGGGAAGTGCATTTTATCGAGATTAATCCTTTGCCGGGTCTTGCACCGGGATACAGTGATTTTCCAATGATAATGGAATTTAACGGGGAAAGCTATGACAATACCATCAAAATGGTGCTGAACAGTGCTCTTAGAAGATATGGTATGAATACTGTAAAATGATGGGGAGGATGAATATGAGAGATTATAAGACTGTTGATATATGGAAAGATGTTGATATAGAACAATGGGAAGACTGGAAGTGGCAGTTAAAGAACAGGATTGTAACTGCTGAACAACTGGGCAAGGTAATAAGTTTATCTGAAAAGGAAATGGATGATATAAATCTTTGCCTAAAAATGTTCAGAATGGCTATAACTCCATACTACTCCATGCTTATTAACCCTGACGATGATAATTGTCCAATAAAAGCTCAGGCGATCCCATCTATAAAGGAATTAAATATAAGATCGGATGATTTATCGGACCCTCTGGGTGAAGAATTTTATTCTCCTGTAGAAAATATTGTACACAGGTATCCGGATAGAGTGTTGTTTCTTCTTACGCATAAATGTTCCATGTACTGCAGGCATTGTACCAGAAGGCGTGTAGTAGGAGAAGAAGATTTTTCCGTAAATGAAGAAACCCTTGATAAAGCAGTTGATTATATTAAAAGTAACAGTAAAATCAGGGACGTCCTTTTATCGGGTGGTGACCCATTTATTATGAGTGATAGCTATCTTGAGCATATAATACAGCGATTGAGGGAGATACCTCACGTTGAAATAATCAGAATAGGCACGCGTACACCTGTTGTTTTACCTATGAGAATTACAGATAGCCTAATAAATATGCTTAAGAAGTATCATCCTATATGGATAAATACTCACTTCAACCACCCTATGGAAATTACGGAAGCATCAGTTAAGGCATGCGCAAAAATTGTCGATGCAGGTATACCCCTGGGCAATCAGAGTGTGCTTTTAAAAGGTGTGAACGATAATGTGGAGACTCTGAAAGAATTGCTCCTTAAACTTGTAAAAGCCAGGGTAAGGCCTTACTACCTTTATCAGTGCGATATTGCTCAGGGAATTGGACACTTTAGAACAAAAGTGGAGGAAGGCATGGAAATCATGAAGAATTTAAGGGGCTATATATCAGGATATGCAGTTCCAACATTTGTTATTGATGCTCCAAACGGAGGAGGGAAAATTCCCATTAATCCGGAATATGTAGTTTCTATGGATGATGAGAGAGTAGTAATGAGGAATTATAAAGGTGACATATATTTCTATCCTAACGCAGGCTAAAGTGTGAAGAGGTCAAATTGAGCGAATACAAATATACCAATGTTATTGAACAGGCTGGAAAAGTTTTTTCCAGCCTGTTTCAGATTTAAACTTTGGGTGCATTTAATTTAAGTGAAGAAAATATTGGTAAGCAGCGTAACGACAGCTCCTGGTAAATATTTCTTCACTTTTAGTAAATACACCTTTTAAACATTCATAATGTTGACGAAATTAAATATAAAATATAGAATTAAGATGATGTATATAATGCAAAATTTTAAACAAATGCATGAGAAGATGCAGAAATTATTATAGAAATAATTATGAAAGAGTAAAAACTTTTACAAAGCATGAGAACTGAATTGATCAGGTAAAGTTAGAGAAAGGGGTTTATATATGTTTAAGATAGTAAAAAAAGGGGTTCTGAATCCTGCTGTAAAATTATTGGAGGTAGAAGCTCCATATATAGCAAGAAAAGCTGAACCCGGACAATTTATTATATTAAGGGTTAATGAGGAAGGAGAGAGGATCCCTCTTACTATTGCTGATTTTAACCGTGAAAAAGGTACTGTAACTATAATATTTCAGGAAGTAGGTAAGACTACTCAATTACTGGGGGCTTTGAATGAAGGCGAGTCTATACTTGATTTTGCAGGCCCTTTAGGCATGCCGACTCACTATGGTGAAGTTAAAAAAGCTGCAGTAATAGGCGGAGGCCTGGGTACTGCTATAGCCTATCCCCAGGCTAAAAAACTGCACAGTATGGGAGCAGATGTTGATGTAATTGCTGGTTTCAGGAATAAGGATTTGATAATACTTGAAGAAGAAATGAAGGCTGTAAGCAGTAGAACATTTATTACGACGGATGATGGTTCCAATGGAAACAAAGGGTTTGTATCCGATGTTTTAAAAAGGCTTATAGAAGAAGGAAACAAATACGATCTTGTGGTTGTTATAGGACCGTTGATAATGATGAAGGTTGTAAGCGGTATTACAAAAGAATATGGAATTAAAACAATTGTAAGCATGAATCCTATTATGGTGGATGGTACAGGTATGTGCGGCGGATGTCGCGTTACAGTAGGAGGAAAGGTTAAGTTTGCCTGTGTAGACGGGCCTGATTTTGATGGGCACGAAGTTGATTTTGATGAAGCTATGAGACGGCAGTTGATGTATAAGAAAGAAGAAAGACATTCCATGGAGGGACACAGATGCAGATTGGAGGGTATAAAGAATGCCTAATATGTCACTAAAAAAGATGCAAATGCCAGAACAGGAGCCTGAAAAGAGGGTTAAAAATTTCCTGGAAGTGGCGTTAGGATATACTGAAGAAATGGCAGTGGAAGAGGCAAAAAGATGCCTTAACTGCAAACATAAACCATGCACTAAGGGCTGCCCTGTAAATGTTAAGATACCTGAATTCATAACCCTTGTAGCTGAAGGAAAGTTTGAAGAAGCGTATTTAAAAATTAATGAAACAAACAGCTTACCTGCTATATGTGGCAGAGTATGTCCACAGGAATCTCAGTGCGAAAAATTCTGCGTAAGAGGAAAAAAGGGTGAGCCTGTAGGAATAGGCAGACTTGAGAGATTTGTTGCTGATTGGTATATGGCAAACAGAAAAATTGAGCAAACTCAAGTTGAGAGGAAAAATAGGAAAGTAGCTGTTGTTGGTTCAGGCCCTGCAGGTTTGACCTGCGCAGGGGATTTAGCTAAAATGGGATATGATGTAACGGTTTTTGAGGCTTTTCATACTCCAGGAGGAGTTCTGGTATATGGAATACCGGAGTTCCGTCTTCCAAAAGAATTAGTTAATAAGGAAATCGATACCATACGAAATCTAGGTGTTGACATAAAAACCAATATGGTTATTGGCAGAGTATTAACTCTGGATGAGCTTAAAAAAGAGGGGTTTGAAGCTGTATTTATTGGAACTGGAGCAGGTCTCCCCAGTTTTATGGGTATATCGGGAGAGAACTTGAATGGAGTATACTCGGCAAATGAATTCTTAACAAGAATTAACCTTATGAAGGCTTACAAGTTCCCTGATTGTGATACTCCGGTTAAGGTTGGCAGGAATGTTGCAGTAGTAGGAGGCGGAAATGTTGCCATGGATGCTGCAAGAAGTGCCAAGCGCCTTGGAGCTGAAAATGTTTATATAGTGTATAGAAGATCTGAAGAGGAAATGCCTGCCCGGCTTGAAGAAGTTCATCATGCTAAAGAAGAGGGTATCATATTCAAACTGCTTACAAATCCTACAAAGATTATCGGGACAGAAGATGGATGGGTTAAAGGTATGGAGTGTATCAGTATGGAATTGGGTGAGCCTGATAGTTCTGGAAGGAGAAGACCTGTGCCCAAAGCAGGTTCTGAGCATATCCTTGACCTTGAAACAGTTATTATTGCTATAGGGCAAAGTCCTAACCCATTAATAAAATCTACTACACCAGATTTGGAGACACAAAAATGGGGTGGAATTATAACTGATGAAGAAACAGGAGCTACCAGCATTGAAGGTGTTTACGCCGGCGGTGATGCCGTAACAGGAGCGGCTACTGTAATACTGGCCATGGGAGCAGGCAAGAAAGCTGCGGCAGCTATCGATAAATATTTAAGTGAGCGCTAAATGTTGATTTCAATGCAGAAAGTCATGTTCCAACAAAATGTCAATATATATAGCGAAAAAATATGAGCCTGGGGGTAAAACTATGTCTGAAGAATATTCAGTAACATTAAAAGAAATAGTTGATGATTTTCAGCTTGAAATAATCAGCGGACATAACAGAATTTATGATGTAAAGATTACAACTTCCGATATTAATAGGCCGGGGCTTCAACTAACAGGCTACATGGAAAATTTCGGAAGCGAACGTATGCAGATAGTTGGTATGGTTGAAACCAGCTATATTTCCGGAATGACGTCTGATGAAAGGTATAAAAGGCTTGATGCATACTTTAAACTGGGGTTCCCATGTGTTATTGTAACCAGAGGTTTGGATGTATTTGAGGAAATGATAGAAATATCCAATAAATATCAAATACCAATTGTAAGGACCAGGGATATAACATCTAATTTTGTTAGTGGTATTATAAAGTACCTAAATGTACAGCTTGCTCCCAGAATAGTAAGACATGGAGTTATGATAGAAGTTTATGGAGAGGGTATTCTGATTTTGGGTGAGAGCGGTGTAGGCAAAAGCGAAACTGCCATGGAACTGGTAAAGAGGGGACACAGACTGATTGCAGATGATGTTGTAGAAATTAGAAGAGTATCCGATACAACATTGTTGGGTACAGCTCCCGATATAATAAGGCATTTTGTTGAAATAAGAGGTATAGGAATACTTGATGTTAAGAATCTATATGGTATGGGTTCTGTAAAAGTTCAGGAAACCGTCAATCTTATCATTCATCTGGAGTTATGGGATAAAAACAAAAGTTACGACAGACTGGGCATTGACGATGAGTATACAGATATACTGGGAATAAAGATTCCGTCATTGACAATACCCGTAAGACCCGGAAGAAACCTGGCAATTATTGTTGAACTGGCTGCTATGAATAACAGACAGAAGAGTATGGGCTATAATGCTGCTAAAGTACTCAATGAGAGGATAAATTCCAGGATGATGGGTGAAATCAGCAGAAGAAAAAAGGAAAGATAGTAAAGGAAATAAGGATAAAACAAAAAACTGTGAAGTATGCCGTGAACGGATTTATGGCATACTTCATATAATAATATACTGCAGGGTACATTTAAAATTTTTGAAGAAATATATTCCAGAAGCTATCGTTACGGTACTTAGAGCATTCACTAATGCTTCTTACAGGAATTTCTACAAAAATAAAATATGCACTCTAAACTGCAGCCGGTGGTTCTAATTGCAGTTGGCAGCAATTAATAGTAGCAGTAGCTATATATTATAGTCGCGAGTATATTTAAGAAGAGTGAAAAGGAGTAAATGGCACTAATGAATGATATATGCAATATTGTCAGAATAGCAGATAAAATTATTGAAATAGCAGGTAAAGAAAATATTAAGTTTAATGAACCTTTAAAATACCATACATCATTCAAAATAGGCGGTCCTGCAGATATATTTGTTATGCCTGATGGTATCTCTGCTTTTGTTGAGCTTTTGAAACTATGTAAAATACAGAATATACCTTACTATATCATAGGAAATGGTACAAATTTAATTGTAAGGGACAAGGGTATAAGGGGCGTTGTTATTAAGACTGGAGATAAATTGGGCAAATGCTCTGTAAATAATAATATAATTGAGGCGGAATCAGGAATATTGCTTTCCGTACTTTCAAAAATTGCTTGTAATTATGAATTGTCAGGGCTGGAGTTTGCATCCGGAATACCCGGCACACTGGGAGGGGCTGTAATAATGAATGCGGGAGCCTATGGTGGAGAGATGAGGGATGTAGTAATAAAAACCCAATATCTTGATTCCGAAGGTGATATTAAAGTCCTGGAAGGTCAACAGCATCTTTTTGGATACAGAACAAGTCTTATCCAAAAAGAAAATGGAGTTATTCTCAAATCTTGGCTTAGACTTAAAAGAGGAGAAAAGAGGCTTATTGAGGAGGAGATGCAGGTTTTAAAAGATAAGAGGGAAAAATCACAACCTTTGGATATGCCCAGTGCAGGTAGTGTATTTAAAAGACCTAAAGGGCATTATACGGGACCTTTAATAGAACAATGCGGGCTTAAAGGATATTCAATTGGTGGAGCACAGGTTTCAAATAAACATTGCGGCTTTATCGTTAATACAGGGGATGCTGCTGCTGAGGATGTAATAGGGCTGATTAAATTTGTCCAGGATACGGTTAAAAAACAATTTGGAGTGGAACTGGAAACAGAAGTTAAAATCATAGGAGAAGAATAGATACAAATGGAATTTTTAGTAATAACAGGGATGTCAGGGGCTGGTAAAAGTTTAGTTGCAAAATACATGGAAGATTTAGGCTATTTTTGTGTCGATAATTTACCTCCGGCACTAATACCTAAATTTGCTGAAATCATTTCTCAAAATAACGGAAAAGTTCAGAAGATAGCACTGGTAATTGATGTAAGAGGTGGTGAACTTCTAAATGATATTTTCCCGGGTCTCAATGCATTAAAACAGTTGGGATTTACATATAAAATATTGTTCCTGGAAGCATCAAATATGGTTTTGGTTAAAAGATACAAAGAGAGCAGGAGAAGCCACCCTTTGGCACCTTCAGGAAGACTGATTGATGGCATTAACGAGGAAAGAAAAGTTCTTCAGAAAATAAGAGACAATGCAGATCATGTAATGGATACTTCAAATCTTTTGCCTTCTCAGCTAAAAGAAGAGATGCATAACATGTTTTTTGAAGGCAGGGAGTTTAAAGGAATTATTATTAATATTATATCCTTTGGATTTAAATATGGTGTCCCAATAGAATGCGACCTGGTTTTTGATGTAAGGTTTATACCAAATCCATTTTATGTTAAAGCCTTGAAAAAGCTTTCAGGGAAAAATGAAGCAGTGCGGGACTTTGTTATTGGAAATGAACTAACGAAGATATTTCTTGATAAAATTAATAATTTACTGGACTTCCTTATACCAAATTACATAAAAGAAGGAAAATCACAGCTGATAATCGGAATTGGCTGTACAGGCGGAAGACATCGTTCAGTGGCTATTGCGGAATCAATATACCGGTATTTGGTTGAAAAACAAAATAGTGTTATTATTGACCACAGGGATATAGATAAGGATAATAGGTAGTGTATAATAGATAGTTGGTAGTGGGTAGTGAATAGTGGATAGAGAGCAGGTAATAGGTGAAATTTATGATAGGCGAAATATTCAACAAGTTATTTTACGGTATACTTGGCATGAAATCCGGGACTTTATGTAAACAAAAAAATTGCAGAGGACTGACAAATGGCAGGAAGTCTTTGTCAAAAGGTCCTAAAATAGTTACTATAGGTGGTGGTACCGGACTATCAACAATGTTGAGAGGATTGAAATTATATACCTCAAACTTAACTGCTGTTGTAACGGTAGCAGATGATGGCGGGGGATCCGGAATACTTCGAAAAGATCTGGGAATTATTCCACCGGGTGATATCAGAAACTGCATTCTTGCTCTTGCTGATACTGAACCGCTAATGGAACAACTACTTCAATACAGATTTGAGGATGGAATGCTAAAAGGTCAAAGTTTTGGCAACCTTTTTCTGGCTGCAATGAACGGCATATCAAATGGATTTGAAGAAGCTGTGAAGCGTATGAGTGATGTCCTTGCAGTTACCGGTAAAGTTTTGCCTGTTACCCTTGGCAATGTACATCTTTGTGCACAACTGGAAAATGGTCATATAATTACCGGTGAATCCAATATCGGAAAGCATAATTATTTTGAAAAGGGGACAATAGAAAAAGTATATCTTGAACCCCGGAATGCAGCACCTTTAAATGATGTTTTAGAAGCTATTTATGATGCAGATGCAATAATATTAGGACCGGGAAGTCTGTACACCAGTGTACTTCCAAACCTTGTAGTAAATGGAATAAGCGAAGCGCTGAAAAAATCCATTGCAACCAAAATATATGTTTGCAATATAATGACCCAGCCGGGTGAAACTGATGGGTATACAGTATTTGATCATATAAGAGCAATAGAAAAACATACTTATAATGGAATTATTGATTGTTGTATTGTAAATACAGCACAAATTCCTGCCAAAGTAAGAACAAAGTATCTGGAGGAAGGAGCCGGGATGGTGAAAATTGACTATGACCGGCTTAAAGAAACCAGTACAAGGATAATCTATGAGGAACTGGTAAGCATCAGCAATAATTTTTTAAGACATGATCCCGCCAAACTGGCAGAAACCGCTATTGACCTTATTAACCAAACCGCAGCTCCAAACAAAAAAAGTATAATTGATTACTTTTTTGCAAAGGATAGTTTGAGAAAAACAGCAAAATTATGAGAAAAGTTGAGGTGTAATAAGGTATGGAATTCGGTAAGGGAGACTGGAGAAGCTTCGAAAGAGGCATTGAGAAGGAATGGCTCTTAACTAATGGAATAGGAGGGTATGCTTCTTCTACAATAATCGGTGCCAATACCAGAAGATACCATGGGCTTTTGGTAGCAGCTTTAAATCCTCCTGTGGAGAGGCATCTTGCTCTGGCAAAGATAGATGAAAGCATTACAATAGGAGAAAATAGAGATTATAACTTATATTCTTTTAAGACATCAAACGGTTATATAATGAAAGGCTATAAGCACCAGCAAAGATTTATATCAAGTCCTCTTCCAGAGTTTATCTACAGTGTTGAAGATGTAATAATTGAAAAGAAAGTAACAATGGTGTATGGAGAAAATACTACCGCTATTGTGTATAGGATTATCAATGGCTGCCGGCCCCTTAAGCTTAGATTTGCTCCGCTGGTAAATTTCAGAGACTATCATCATAATTCTTCCAGATGGCACATGAATTTTAAAACAAATGTCATTGAAAATGGAGCTATAATTACACCTTATAATTTAGAAACAAAGTTATCACTGGTATCAGATAAAGGAATATTTAAAACCATGGATGACTGCTGGTTTTTAAATATGTATTACCCTGTTGAGGAGGAGAGGGGACTTTCTGCTGGAGAAGATCATTTTATACCGGGATATTTTTATGTTGAAGCCCAGCCGGGAGAGGAAAAATATGTAACCATAATAGCTACAGTAGAAAAAGAAGCAAAATATATAAAAGATATAAAAGAAAGAAATGCGTTAACTCTTATAGAGAGGGAAAAAGGCCGTATTGACAGATTGGTAGCCAGGGCGGGATATAAGGATGAATTCAGAAAAAGCCTGGTTATTGCTGCCGACCAGTTTATTGTCAGCAGGAAATCCACAAATTCCAAAACAATAATTGCCGGATACCCCTGGTTTACTGACTGGGGAAGGGATACAATGATAGCACTTCCCGGGATTACACTGGCAACAGGACGTTTTGATGATGCAAGGGAAATCCTGGGTACTTTTGCTGAATACGCGAAAGACGGAATTATACCGAATATGTTCCCCGACGGAGGACAGCCTCCGGCATATAATACAGTAGATGCTTCTCTTTGGTATTTTGAAGCAGTAAATAAATTTATTGAATACACAGAGGACTATGCTTTTGTTAAAGACAAGCTTTACAAAACATTGAAAGATATTATTAATTCATATATTAATGGCACACACCTTATAAAAATGGATGCTGACTGCCTTTTGAATGCAGGAAATCCATACACGCAGCTTACCTGGATGGATGCAATGGCAGGCGGGCGGGCAGTAACTCCAAGGTACGGAAAACCTGTTGAGATAAACGCACTGTGGTATAATGCATTTAAGATCATGTCAAACCTGGCAGCGGAATTTGGAAATGAAAAAGAAAAAGAATATTATGAAAATCAAGCTGATAGAATTCGAGCCAGTTTTGTGGCAAAATTCTGGAATGAAGCGGGACAATGTCTTTATGATGTGGTCAATGAAGATTTTATGGATGATAAGATACGTCCCAATCAGATAATGGCGGTAAGTCTTTCATATCCGGTTGTTGAAAGGGATATGGCTGTAAAAATTGTCAAAAAGGTGTTGGAAGAGTTGTATACTGCATATGGCATTAGGAGTCTGTCTCCAAAATCAAAAGAGTATAAAGGTATATACATTGGAAATCCGTATGAAAGGGATAGTGCTTATCATCAGGGTACCGCGTGGTCATGGCTGTCAGGACAGTTTATAACAGCAATGATTAATGCTTACGAGGGGAGCAGTGAAATCCTTGAAAAAGCCAAGCTGTTAATATGGCCTTTCAAAGATCACATAAGGGATGGTTGTATAGGTTCTATTTCAGAAATATTTGACGGAGATGATACGGGGATACCCCGTGGATGTTTTGCTCAGGCCTGGAGTGTAGGTGAAGTTTTAAGAGCTTACAGCGAACTTGTGAGGTGATAAAATTGTCATTTTCTTCTGTTGTAAAAAATGAGTTAAGCAGGATTCATGTGGATGATAAATGCTGCTTGAAAGCTGAATTGGCTTCAATTATAGCCGTAGGTGGTCAAATGGAGATTAGAGAGCCTGAAGGCCTTAAAATCGGAATAATTACTGAAAATGCTGCATTTGCAAGAAGGAGCTACTCATTGATAAAGGAATTGTATGAGGTTTGCCCGGAGGTTATATGCAGAAAAAGCAGAAAACTTAAAAAGCATACTGTTTTTATACTTGCAATTCCTGACACTTCATCTATAAAGAAGGAACTGGATATACCTGTAAAAGATGCATGTTGTAAACGTGCTTACTTAAGAGGGGCTTTTTTAGCAGGAGGTTCAATCAGCGACCCTGAAAAGACATATCATCTTGAGATTGCCACCCGTTATTCCACTCTTGCACGCCAGTTAAGAGACACTATTAACAGCTATAACCTTAATGCAAAAATCATAAAAAGGAAGGGTTATTATGTTGTTTACCTTAAAGAAGGTGACCATATAGTTGACTTTCTAAATATTATTGGTGCTCATGCTGCATTGCTTGAATTGGAAAATATAAGAATACTAAAAGATATGAGAAATAATGTAAACAGAATTGTTAATTGTGAAACCGCTAATCTTGAAAAGACTGTAAACGCTTCGGTAAGACAGGTTAGGAATATTGAATATATAAGAGATAATATGGGCTTCGGAAATTTGCCTGAGAATCTCAGAGAAATTGCCGAGTTAAGGCTTAAATACAGCGATGCAAGCCTTAAGGAACTTGGAGAAATGCTTAATCCTCCTTTAGGTAAATCAGGTGTAAATCACAGGTTGCGTAAACTGGAGGAAATAGCTGAGTCCATGGCAAGTCAGTCAGGCAGTCAGAAGTGCATTTAATTTATTTGAAAAATTATTGGCAAGGGGCATACGTGAAGGCTCTAAGCGCTGTAACGGCATCCATGGTAAATGCACCCGGCAGTATTGTCATATAATGACGAAAGAAACTTTTATTATTACAAAATGTAACATTTTTCTTTGAAGGAATTTCTCATATGGATGAAGAAATATATATAAATAGCGAAAATGATTCAATGTTAAATCATTTTTGCATTATCTATAAATAAACAACCGGAGGGGGGAGAATGTTGCAGATAAAGTTTTCTAACAGAGGTAATACTTTAATTGTACGACTTAACGGAGAATTGGACCACCATGCGGCAGATGATGTGAAGAGAAAGATTGATAATGAAATGATAAAACCGGCTTGCAAAAATATAGTTTTTGATTTATCAAAGCTAATTTTCATGGATAGTTCAGGTATTGGAGTTATTATGGGAAGATATAAAAATATATATAAAACAAATGGTAAGATTATGATCGTATGTTCAAATCCACATATTGTTAAATTACTGGAAATGTCGGGTATACCAAAGATCATACCAATATTCGACAACGTAGACAAGGCTGTAAAAAAAGCTCTGGAGGTGGCAGAATATGATGCAAAATGATGAAACAATGGCTTCATATAAAGGAAAGCCAATAAATGAAATGACATTAATATTCCCGGCAAAGTCATGTAATGAGTCTTTTGCAAGAGTTGTGGCAGCTTCTTTTGTTTCACAGCTGGACCCGACTGTTGAAGAGCTGGCTGATGTGAAAACAGCGGTTTCTGAGGCGGTCACCAACTCAATAATACATGGATATGAAAACCAGACAGGAAATATAAAAATGGTATGCAGCCTTTACCAGGATTCCATTGAAATAGAAATAATTGATGAGGGTAATGGGATAGAGAATATAGAACTTGCCATGCAACCCTTATATACCTCCAAACCTGAAATGGAGCGCTCAGGAATGGGGTTTACCGTTATGGAAACCTTTATGGATAAAGTTAACGTTGAATCGGAAGTGGGAAAAGGAACAAAAGTAGCAATGTGCAAACGCTTCAAATCAATTGGGAAATAGTAATTAAATAGTTGTATATGTATAAAATAACACTTATATGGTTATAATTTATTATTGATTAGGTAAATTTTGGTTAAAATAATTACTATATATAATGCAAAAGTAATTTTACAAGGAACAAACTGGATTTTTGCGCATTAATTAAGGTAACATAAGCGCACAAAACTTTTATAATACAGTTTCTTTTGTGCGTTATCTATTACCTTAAATTAATACCGACTGCTGAAAATGTAGTGTTTATGAACTGTAAAATGTCTGGAATCAAGGAGAATACAATGAGTAATTTTTCTGATGTTAATACTTTTGAGTTCATCGAAAAAGCTAAAGAAGGGGACAAATATGCTCAATCTTTGTTGATTGAGAAAAATATGGGATTGGTGTGGAACATAGTAAAAAGATTTCAGAACAGGGGTTACGAAGCTGAAGACCTTTTTCAGATAGGCTGTATAGGGCTTATGAAGGCTATAAAAAAGTTTGACAGCTCTTATGGTGTTAAGTTTTCAACTTATGCCGTACCTATGATAATAGGCGAAATAAAAAGGTTTTTACGCGATGATGGACTTATTAAAGTCAGCCGCTCATTAAAAGAAACATCAAGCAAGGTAAGAATAATAAAGGAAACAATGATAAAGGAACTGGGTAGAGAACCTACTGTCAATGAAATTGCAGAATCACTGGACATTTCACCTGAAGAAATTGTTATGGCGCTTGAAGCAACTTATACTCCTGAATATTTATATAGTAATGTAGCTGAAGGGGACAGTTCTCCAATTTTATTAATTGATAGACTGGATGCTGAGTCAAGCCTCCCTGAAACTGACCTTATAGATAGAATTACATTGAGACAGGTTCTTAATACCTTAAATCCAAGAGAAAAACAAATAATTGTTCTCAGATATTTTAAAGAGAAAACGCAAACTCAAATAGCTAAAATGCTGGGTATTTCCCAGGTTCAGGTATCAAGGCTGGAAAAGAAAATTCTAAAGGAATTAAAGAATAAAATTAACTTCAAATCATAATTAAATGCTTATTAACTTTTAGTAAATGCATCTATATATTACCGCAATAAATTCTTGAATATTGAGCTTATCTTTTAATCATACTATAGATAACGCACAAAAAATAATACATTATAAATTTTTTGCGCTTATGTTACCTTTAATAATAGTATTCCGTTTCATGTTTTATATTTGGGTCAGATTGTATTTAAAAGACCGAAGTTTATGGAACTTATATCGGTACTCATATTATTTTTGATAGGAGTGAGATAAGCATGACTGAAGTTTTAAGAAAATATAAGTCAGTGTTTATAATATTGGGTTTTACATTAATAGCGGCTGTTATTGCCTTTATTATTTTTTTATCAGGAAGAAATACAACCAAAATCCCCTTGAGAGGAGTATTCGTAGATGAAACTAATTTCCAGAAAAAATATGGGGAGAAGGTGGCGGAAGGAGTTGGAACAGGGTTATGGCTAAAAAAATGCTAAAAGACTTGAAACCTGCGGAATACCGTAATTATGTTGAAAGCAAATCACCAAAATCCAAACTATTAACTAATGTATTCAGGGCTTTTTTGATTGGCGGACTAATTTGTGTAGTGGGACAGTTTATAACTAATGCACTTAAGTCAAGAGGCTATGATAGTGATACTGTAGGTGCCCTCACATCAGTAATAATGATTTTCATTGGAGCTTTGCTTACAGGTCTGAACATTTATGATGAAATTGGAAAATATGGGGGAGCAGGTTCTGCTGTTCCTATAACAGGATTTGCCAACTCCATAGTATCACCGGCGTTGGAATTTAAAAGTGAGGGATATATTATGGGAGTTGGAGCAAAAATGTTTGTTGTAGCAGGGCCGGTTCTTGTATATGGTATTTCAGCATCTATTGTAGCCGGGATACTGTACTATCTTCTAAAGTGAGAGGTGATTTTATGGCAGATAAAAGGTTGGGAAAACAAACAGTAAAACTCCAAAATCCTCCTTCAATTGTATCTACAGCATGCATTGTTGGTCCTAAAGAAGGCGCAGGGCCTCTTGGAGAATACTTTGACATGGTAATTGATGATGAACTGTGGGGTGAAAAGACCTGGGAGAAAGCTGAAAGCAAAATTGTGAAAGAGACTTATTTGAGAATATTGAATAAAGCTTCTGCTACACCTTTTGATGTAAATTATATAGTGGCTGGAGACCTTTTAAACCAATGCATAGCTTCAACTTTCGGATTAAGGGGATCCAGCGTATCACATTTTGGAATCTATGGAGCATGCTCAACAATGTCAGAGTCAATGAATATAGGAGCAATGCTCATTGATGGAGGTTTTGCAGATAATGTATTATGTATAACATCCAGCCATTTTTGTTCAGCAGAAAAACAATTTAGATTTCCACTTGAACTGGGAAACCAGAGGCCGCCTACTTCCCAGTGGACAGTTATAGGAAGTGGAGGAGCACTATTGTCAAATAAAGGAGCAGGACCGTATATTACCCATGTAACAACAGGAAAAATAGTAGATATGGGAATAACTGATGCTAATAATATGGGAGGAGCAATGGCGCCTGCAGCAGCAGATACAATATTGTGTCATTTTAAGGATACAGGATTTGCACCTGAATATTATGACCTTATTGTAACTGGTGATCTGGGAATAATAGGCAAAACCATCTGCGAAGAAATGGTTAACGAACAGGGTTTTTCTATTAGCGACAGGTTTAATGATTGTGGTTTAATGATATTCGATAAGAAAAGACAGGATGTACATGCAGGCGCAAGTGGGTGTGGATGCTCTGCAGTAGTGTTTGCTGGTTATATTTATAAAGAAATAATGAAAGGCACCTTTAGAAAAGTGCTGCTGGTATCTACCGGTGCACTCTTAAGCCCTACAAGTTCACAGCAAAATGAATCCATACCTTCAATAGCCCATGCAGTAACCATAAGTAATACTCTTGAATAGAGGGTGGGAGGAGACAAATAATGTTTTGGAATTATTTATATGCTTTTATTACAGGAGGAATAATTTGTGTTGTTGGTCAATTACTTATTGATAAGACAAAAATGACATCTGCAAGAATATTAGTACTTTTTGTTACTACCGGAG
>ERZ795032.709-NODE-709-length-30891-cov-66.109872_pt1 | contig 30891 bp, 29 predicted proteins | sample MGYA00375124_ERZ795032 | MGnify/ENA primary metagenome ERZ795032 (study PRJEB30167, sample SAMN05720154) | activated sludge metagenome | isolation source: Anaerobic digester | place: China | collected 2015-12-16 ...
GCCCCCGAATCCGGGAACATGAGCCTTGTGGCGGTCTCGCCGCTGATCATCATCGCGCTGGTTGTGTTGCCCATCCTGCTGTGGAGGAGACCCGAACGGTTCAGTGCGTCGGATCGGCAGGTCATTCTGCTCCTTGCTGTCGTCGGCATCGCGGTCTGGGTGGCATACCTCCGGTCGATGCACGGGCTCAATACGAGCAACGGTATTGTTCCTGATATCCGGTATCTGACACCGTTCTATCTGCCGGTGGGACTGCTCGGGGTCTATGCCGTATCGCGCCTGAGCGATGCCGACCCGAAACAGAGGACGCTCTCGCTGGCCGCCGTCATCGCGGTCTCTGCTCCGGTGCTGCTCGTCGTGATGATGCTCTTTCAGCCCTACGGCGGCCAGTACGCCGGCTACACGCTGTTCTTTACCCGGGTCACGTTCGCGCTGCTGGCTGTGACCCTCGTCCTCATCGCGGCGGGGAAGCGGTTCGGCATACCGCAGAGGTGGGTCATGGCGGCCGTGCTCCTCCTTATCGCCGTCCCGTTCGCGTGGCAGCTGATGATGGTCTTCCTCTACTCGGTGGCGAAGTTCAACGGCTACCCGCTCTGGATCCCGGTTGTCGAGACGCTCTTCCAGTACTGCATCGGGGTCTCGGAACTACCCCCTCCCTCCTGACTCTTTTTCCAGCGATCCCCGGGTTCCGCGGTGTAATCTCGCTTGTACCTCCGTTGTGCTTATATGGCCCGAATTTGGTACGAGAAGAGATGTGGAGCTCGTTCTGCCGGCAGGGACACCTTTTCCACAATGATGTTCAGGACCTATCAAATTCCCGCTGCAGGAGGTTCGATCGAAAGCGGCCGACAGAGCGGTGGCCGCACCGTCAAACCAGATACTACGAGCGGAATAACGCGATCACGCTCTATGCTCTCGCCCGGGCGGGTGGAGTGTGTGAAGGCTGCGGCGGCTCTTTTTTGATTGCATCGTCCTGGTAGGACGAGATCCGGGCGGTCCGGCGGGATCCGGGTTTGAACCCGCGTTTGAACCTTCATAACGGACGAAATGCCCGGCCAGGATGTGTTGGTCAAGTATTATCACGATAAAGAGAGATGCTGTTCTATCGGTGAGATCATGAGGACGTTCATGGCTGTGCTCTACAGGGAAGAGGATATGTTCGTCCCGGCCGGATAGGATTACCCGTCGGTCGAGATGTGCGTCAAACTGGGGCCTATAACGCAAAATACCTCTCCAAAGCGCTTTAAAACGATTTAGATTACAGGTGATTGGAACTCTGCTATCGGAAGGCGAGTCAGGACGTTTTCGATGGCTTCTGCGGCCCGGTCGTATATCTCCAAAAAATACTCTAATCCGATATGGGGCTTGGAATGCTCGGCGATTTCTGCATATCTGGGAACTTGGCCCGGAAGGCCGACCCTCGCCGGTCGGCCTGGAGGGCATCGCCAGCTCCCGACCCGGCCATCAGGCCGGGTCGGAGTCGAGCCACAGCGGCGCCTGAGCGTCATAGAAGCGCTAGAAACGGTTAAAAAGCCGAGCCCCCAATAATCAATCGCGACATCAACAATTGGGGATCAGAGCCTTAGGGAGGCGTTGCGGCTTGGGCGCAAACGCTCGATTACCGGTTGATCCGAAGGGAATAAGGGTTCCGGCGGAAGCCCCGGGGCCGGGGCTCCTGGTCCCCTTGACGGAGATGTGTTGCTGGCAGCCCCGTGTGAACCGATGTTGGCGCAAGCTGCATCATGGGGGCTGCCGTCTATGTCTCTCATCCTGTTTCCTTGTTGTGTGGCGTTATCAATCCGGCTTTACCGCCGGCGACCTTCTTTGCCCGGACGGGTTCTGCTCGCGGGTCCGGGATGCGGTCGGGCAGTTCCTGGGTGATCTCTTTCATGGGCTGCTCCTGTGCGGGTGGACCGGGGTTATCGGTGCCGGGGTGGCACGGTTTAATCGGTTGGCCCCCGGCAGGTCCCCGCACACAGAAGAGGTGGGTGAGAGGGGTTATAAGGAGGAACCGCGCCCCGTGAATGTGGAGATGTGCCCGGACATACAACATCCGCTCTTTAACAACTTCTGCTACCACCCTTGACATGACAGGCACGACCCCTTTTCTGAGGATCGGGAAGGTTCGGTGCCTACCCATACTTCAAGGAGCGGTGCAGGCAGCCTGAACCTTGGAGGTGTTATCGAATTACCTGGATACTCTCCCTCCCATGCACGCGCGGGTAAAACACTCCTGCGATCTCAGGACTGCTCGATACGGAGTCTATGCAGAGAAGGGCCATGTATTCCCCATACAACCTGTAAATCCTGTCTACTGACGTACTATCGAGTGGGTTACACCTGGCAAACTTTCAGCACCTAGTGCATGTTGCCGCCTAAATTTATAACCCCATATGCCGCCTTTCTCATTCTTCGCCCTTTTCTGCGTGAGGCATTGTTACTCTATTGTCACCTCAGGCGAAGCCGCGAAGGACGCGAAGACCGAACAATACATGCCGGCAACTTCACTTCGCACCTTAACGGTGCTCGAACTCCGGCCAAAAGGGCCGTCGTCCTTCCCATGAGGCTATAGTGCCCGTCGCAGCACTCGCCGAAAATCTATAAAATAAGATGACACGAGACACTAGCACATAGTATATTTCGACTAAAACGTCCTGGTTGTTGAACCTGCAATCTGCCTCCCCTGGTTTCATCGTGCCGGAGGGCGAGGATCTACAGGCCTCATGCTGCCAGTTCCGTGGATCCCCTCGCTCCCGGCGCTCTGTTTTTCGGACTTATCCATGAGTATCGGGATGGATAGACGTAGCGGGTAAACGTAGCCGGGGATGTTATGACACATCCGCTGGATCGGACCTGTGCTGTAGCACGGGATTACCTGCACGGCGATTGCATCGACGCCCGGAAGAAAAGAGGGGATTTGTAGTGAGTGTTTACCACTAGAGTTTGTTCACCGTGTCGAGATATGCCGGTACAGTCTTCTTGATCGGGTAGGCAGCACCGACCGCCGGCTGAAGGTTTACGGAGAACTGGACGTTATTAGTCGGCTTGGTGGTAGGGAGTTTGACCGCCAGAACGAACTGTTCACCTGATTCAAGGAGCTTGTTTGCTGTTCCTACGTCATTGTAGGTCTTGATGACGGTCCAGTTTGCAGCAGTAAGATTAACGCTATCGGGTTCAGTTCCCTCTCCTCCGTACTTTGCTACAGTTGAATTAAACGCGATAACCTCAGATACGCTCCCACAAATGTACGTCACCAGCATCTGGCTGATGTCGATCGGCGAACCCCCTGCGGTGTTCCCTACGGTGAAGACGATGTAATCAAGCTCTGTAGATGAGCCAGATACAGCATATCCATAGACGTTGCCGATGATTTCCAGGCTGGAACTGGCCTGCTGCGAGCCTGTGTGGACGACCTGCTGCGCCTCCTGGGTTGCAAAGAACCCGGCACCGAGCATCACGTACGAGAAGACCGCGGCCACGACGACGAACGCGATCAGGACGATTGCCGCCTCGAGCCCGGTGAATGCATCCTCGTTCTTAAGTAGTTTCATCATTCTCATTCACCCCTCAGTAGACCTCGTAGTTATAACCTGGCTGGAAGTCCGCCGGTGCCATCCGGTTGATCGGGAGCGCCGCGCCGATGTCGGGCTTGACCTCAACGGTGAACCTGCCGTTCGTGCTGATGGTGGGCAACTCTTTGGCATCATCCTCGGTACTATTATTGATCATGATCTTCACCATCTCGAACTTGTCGAGCATGTCGTTCCGACCGTCTCCAGTTTGGCTCGTCCCATTCACGTACCACGCTTTGCCTACTTCCGTATAATTGAAGGTCTTCAGTTCTTCAGTCGTCGATACGGTGAAGGTCACCTTGGTCATATCCACCGATGCCCCCCCGGCAGCAAGCTGCAGGAAGAAGCTGATCTCGGATAGCGTAGTCGTGTCACTAGCCTTCACGACCACCGGCCCTGACACTTCAACGTTCGAGGTTGCCTGTGCCACACCCGTATGCACGGTCCGCTGGCTCTCCTGGGTGGCGAAGAACCCGGCGCCGAGCATCACATAAGAGAACACTGCCGCGACGACGACGAACGCAATCAACACGATCGCCGCCTCGAGGCCGGTAAATGCATCTTCGTCTTTCACGAATTTATTCATGAAATGTTTCCTCCTGTTACCGGAGTCCGAATGAGCGCCCTCATCGGGACTAGTACGGTTCGTTGGAGTATATGCGCAAGCATATATAAAAAACTATTTGAAGGTGAGGCGATTTGAAAATTGTCGTTTTCAATAATGGGTGGATGTGAAACAATCTTTATCGGTGACGGTTGCTTTCAGGCAAGTATTTTTATCCAGAGGTTCAATGGTATCTGTAGCAGAAATGATGTGCGGATAGCCCCCCGCTCGGGAAATAACCTTTCCAGGATGGAAATATTCTCCGCCCCTCACCCCCGGCGGAGGGGCCGGATGCACCGCACGGAACGTTCTCAACCGACGAGGACAGGGTTATGGGAAAGAAGCAGGATTTCATCTACGTCGTTCTGGCAATCATAGTCGTCCTGGTGATGGCCCTGATCATCAAGCCGGGAGCGACCGGAGAACTGCCGGGGTTGTGGGGACCCGGTGAGCCGGAGCCGACGGTCACCCCGATATGGACGCCCACGCTGCCCCCCCTGACCACGACGCCCACGCCGGCGCCCACCTGGGACGGAAGACCGCAGAAGGTCGGGTTCGTCGACCCGGGAACCTACCAGATCCCGTCCGGGGAGACCCGCCCGAACATGACCGCCCCGCAGGCCGGGACCGCACCCGTTGCCACCCGGTGGGTGACCTACGCGACGATCGACGGGCAGTGGTCGGGGACGACCGGGATCGTCCGGATCCCGTTCCCCATGTGGCGGCTCGACTACTCGGATATCACGACCTCGAACGACGAGATCCCGTTCTTCAACTGCCAGGTCATGGACGCCGAAGACCCGAACCGGTTCGTCAGGATCTTCACCCTCAACTTCCGCGACTTCGTGGCGGCGAAGGAGAAGCCCGATCTCAAAAAGCAACAGTGGGTGCACACCTTCTACGAGGGAAACCACGACTACTACTTCATCATCAACACCCGGTGCCTCGACTCCTACCACCTGAAGATCCAGGTGCCGGAGACGTACGTAGGTACATAAGATTGATCCGATGACGGCTCTTCGCCGGGCCGGGGCGACCATCAAGAAGGGTCTCGGGGAGGTCGCGGTATAGAGGAGACGCTCTCGCAACTGCCGGAGGATTACGGCTCGCTGCTTCTTGACGCAACGCACACGTGCCGGGCATGCCCGGGGCGGTCGACAAGGACCGGCCGGCCGGGACCGCGATATCGGGAGGTTGATTGCGGAGCAGCGGGCCGGCGGTACACGGGGCACGTCACCCCTCCAATAACCGGATGGAGATCTTCACATGAAAATCCCATCGAAATCGGAAACGGAGTCCTGGTTGTCGCGCTTCCAACCGCGACGCACCCGCGGTTATCACCCTTCGGGGATTTTCATCAGTTGCGCCTGAGGCCGAACGCGGCCTCATGACCGTTTTGGGAGGAATCCGGCATCGGCGGCTTTTCCTCCCCAAGCACGCTCACGCGAGTACGAAGTGCATTTGCCGGCCCGGGATCGCAAACCATGAACGGTCCTCGATCTCCTCGCGCTCAATCCCTGCTTGAGAATCTCCGAGGGTGTGCCGGCCGGAAGGTTCCGCCCATGCACCGGAACAGTGACCCGGCGCTTCGCCTCCGGGTGACAGAAGAGGTGGTGAGATCCCTTCACCCGGTCCGGCACAGATCCTCAGAATCCTGATACCTTTCCGGGCTGTGGAGGAGCATCACCGATCCCGGCCTCCTGATGGAGAGATGATGGTCCGCAGGGTGCACAGGATCAGAGCCTGCCGTAGCGTTTATGCGCCTGCTCGATGGTCATCAGGTGGGTGATCTCGACCCAATTTCTGTCGGTATCGGTATGGATGGTATAGAGCGCGGTGAACGTTCGCCCTATAGGAAGGCGAAATACCTCCATCCCATCCGTATTCAAGCGTTCCTTATCTCCCCCGCTGCCGGGATACGGATCTGTCTCGCAGACGGCAAGCTTTGCCGTGACGATGCGCTGTGACTTCTCCGGTAGAGTTTTCAGGAAGTCTGCGGCCGATCGCCTGAACAGGACGGCGAAGATCACAACGGGATCTCCACAAGTTCTTCCGTTTCCTGAATCCGCTTGATATCTGCTACAAGCCGCCGCTTCTTTTCGTGCTCGATCATCTCCTCCAGCAGTTCCGAGAAGGTCATCCCCGGCTCCCGCATGCTGGAAAGGGCAGCCCAGACCTCTTCCCTGACAACAATGCGCTTTGTGGCATTCATGATATTCATGGTATATGTACCAGTGACAGAAAAACATTGCCGGTGTGTCGGGCACTCTCCGGCAGGTTCGCGCCTTTCGAACCTTCGATGCTCAAGCTCCGCACGTTACGTCCATCGCACCCCGGATGGTCGCATTTCGCGTATGGCTGTTGTACCACCAGCCTCGACTGCCAGCTCATGTTCATCCGGGTGGACGCCTCACGGGCTGGCCGACGGGAGCGCCGCCGCGAGCCGATCGGAAAGGAGGGGATCCGCTGGTCCGTGGGAACCGGGAAAGGATGATATGTGATGCGAGAAGATGTACGACGGTATGAGACGGCGCCACCTGCTGAGAGCGGAGGAGAAAGAGGAAGTTCTCCATACAATCCGTACGGTCCTCGCCGGCTTTGACGAGATAGAGGTGGGGTACGTCTTCGGCTCGTTCTGCAGGGAGGATTTCGGCGACGTGGACGTGGCGATCCTCGTCACCGGGGAACCCACCCCGTACCAGGCGATGCGGTTTCGCGCGAGGGTCGAGCGGGAGCTCGAGCGGGGATGGTGCTATCGCTTTGAGGCTGACGTGAAGATCCTCAACACCGCCCCCATCTCCTTCCAGCACGAGGTCATCAAGAGCGGCAGACTCGTATTCTCCTGCGACCGGGAGAGGCGGATCCGGTACGAGGCAGGCGTGCTCTCCCGATACCTTGACTATGCAGACACACTCGACTGGTTTGACCGGATTCTGCTCACGAGGGCCTGACAATGGTCCGGGATGAAGGAATCCTCGATCACCTCCGGGAACTGGACGAGGCAGCCGGGGACTGGGAGCGCTATCGGTCCATTACTCTCACCGAGCTGAGGACCGACCGCGACAAGAGGAATATGGTGTTGCACGCGCTCCTCGTCAGCATCCAGGCATCGATCGATATCGCGAACCACCTGGTCGCGGCCTCGAGCTCCCGGCGGCCCGGGACCTACCGGGAGAGTTTCATGATCCTTTGTGACGAGGGGCTTATCCCGGAAGACCTCGAGGTCCGGCTCTCTGACCTCGCAGGATTCAGGAATGCCCTGGTCCACCTCTATTGCCGGCTGAATCTGGATGAGGTCTATGGGGTGTTGCAGGACGACCTTCCGGTTGTCAACCGGTACCGGGACCTGGTCCGGGCGATGCTCCGTGACCACCTCCTCCCGGAGTGACGGCCGGGGTCTGCCGCGCCGCTAACCTTCTCCTGGCTGTGTACCCCGACAACTCAATTTTTTCGGGAAGTCATAGTACCATGAAACGCCGAAAAAGAGTTTTCTTTCACCGCCCGGCAGTCCAGTGCCGTGCAATGAATTCCCGCACCATCTGCGACGCCACGGCCGCCGTCTGCCCGGAATCGAATGGGGCGACTTCCACGTAATCGAACCCTGCGACATGCGGGGCAAGGGTCCGCACGACCTCGCGGATATCGAGCGGCGTCATCCCGAACGGCTCGGGCGTCCCGAGGCCCGGGGTGAGGCAGCAGTCGATCGCGTCGGCGTCGATCGAGAGGTAGGCCCTCCTCCCCGCAACATGCTCCCGGACCTCCCGGAGCACAGCCCCAATCCCCCGCTCGCGCACCGCATCGGCGGTATAGAGCCGCGTCCGCTCCGCCGCAACCTCGAACTGCCCGGCGTCACCGCTCCGTGCCCCGATGATGACGACGTCCCCGACCGTCTCGAGGACGCGCCGGGTGACGCACCCGTGGCTGTAGGGCGTCCCGTCGAGTTCGTCCCGGAGGTCCAGGTGCGCGTCGCAGACGACGTAGACCTCCGGCTGCACGGCCCTGACCGCGCCGATGGTCGCGGTGTGCTCGCCGCCGAGCATCACCGGCACCTTGCTGTCGCGGACGACATCACCCGCGACATCGCTCACCTGCCCGACGACCTCCTCCGGCAGCCGGGAGACCGCGAGGTCGCCGAGGTCTGTTATCGGGACCTCGAAGAAGTCTATGCCGGTCGCAGGGTCGTAGGACTCGAAGTTGAACGAGACCTCCCGGATCGCCCGCGGCCCAAACCGCGTCCCCGGCCGAAACGAGGTCGTGCCGTCGTAGGGCACGCCGAAGACGGCGTAGCGGGCATCCTCATAAGATGCATCCGCATCCGCAAAATGGAGATGGGCGAGCTCGTGCATACCCGTCTTCGAGAGCCAGAAAAGGTCACTCAAGCTTCTTCTTGCCCAGGGATGATATGTACGGGATCTCCTTACCCGGTTCGAGTCCGGCGACCTGCTCTTCGGTCACGTTGAGTTCAAACATCTCGAAGTCCTTGACATCCATGAGCTGGACGGTCGTGCCGGCGATCGAGATGACCTGAGCCATCTTCCGCTCGACGACCGGGACGTAGGTCTTTGCCGAGACCGGCTGGACGATCGAGCGCTTGACGCCGTCGAAGATCCCGATACAGTCTATACGGGATTTAGCCGCTCCGTGCTTCCCGGGCTTGGATGTAGCGATGGAGACAATCCTGCAAGGCTCATCTTCTACGACGACGTAACGTCCCTCTTTCAGTTTTCCTACTTCTGTCTGTTCCTTCATATTGTCTCACTCGGTAAACGCGTGATTAATGTATCTGGATTACAGTACATAAATACACCGTAGAACGAGGGACGGAACGAGGAGATTTGATGGAGTTCATCCGGGCGTGTGACGCCGTGGCAGGAGTTGTCCGGGATGCTGTGGCCGGCATGGTCGGAACGCCGGAGGCAGGGGCCTACGTTAAGATGGGCGCGGACGGCACGCCCACCAAAATGATCGACCAGGTCGCAGAGGATATCATCGTCGACTACTTCACGCACCACCCGTGCTGCCGGCGCATGATCAGCGAGGAACTCGGGTGCGCCGAGATGGGCGGCGAGAAAGGAACCATCTTCCTCGACCCGGTCGACGGCACCTACAACGCCGTGGTCGGGATCCCCTTCTACGCCCTCTCCATCGCGTATGCAGAAGAAGGGGTCGTGCAGATGGGGTACGTCCAGAACCTCGCCACGGGGGAGACGTTTCACGCCGTCCGGGGACAGGGCGCCTGCCTCAACGGGCACCCTATCCGCGTCTCGGAGGTATCGCTCCTTGAAGAGAGCGCCATGAGCGTCTACGGCCGGAAGTTCGACCCGACCCGGATCTGGATGATCGGCCGAAAGGTCCGGCGGTGGCGCCTCCTCGGTGCATCGGCGCTCGAGCTCTGCTACGTCGGGTGCGGCCGTATCGACGGCTTTGTCGACGTGCGGGGAACGCTTCGCGTCACCGATGCTGCGGCAGGGGTCCTGGTCTGCGAGGAAGCCGGCGGAACGGTCTCCGATATCGAGGGGGGCGCTCTTGTCTTCCCCGACGAGGTCTCCGTCGGGCGAAGCCTTGTCGCCACGAACGGCGTCCTGCACAACAAGGTCATCGAGTACCTGAGGTGAACCGCGTATGAAGATTGTCCTGGTATCACGTATCGACGATGCGGACGCGCTCCGCTACACCGCGTCGCTCGCCGGGGAACTCGAAGACCTCGGGCACGACATCGCTCTCGAAGAGAGTACGGCAAGGCACCTTGGAGAAGAAGGTATTCCGTTTGAGAAGATCGGCGGCGATCTGGTCGTGGTCATCGGCGGCGACGGTTCGGTCCTCCTCACCGTCCACCGGATGAAGAAGCAGGTCCCGGTTCTCGGGATCAACTGGGGCGAGGTGGGATTCCTCGCGGACCTCGAGCCCGACGAGGCCCGCGCGTTCTTTTCCGCCGAAAAGACCGCGCTCCGCGTCGAGCGGCGGCTCCGGGTCAGCCTCTCCGTCGACGGGAGGTGGCTCGGCAACGCCCTCAACGAGGCGGTCATCGTCACCGACCGGCCGGCAAAGATGCTCCGGTTCGGCGTTTACGTCGACGGGACGCCGGCAGAACGGTTCAGGGCCGACGGCCTGCTCATATCCACCCCCACCGGGTCGACCGCCTACGCCATGAGCGCGGGAGGGCCGATCGTCGACCCGCAGATCGAGGGGTTCCTCCTCGTGCCGCTCGCGCCCTACATGCTCTCGTCGCGCCCCCACATCATCAGCACCGGGAGGAACCTCGAGATCACCCTTGAGACGGAGAAACCGGCGCACCTCGTCATCGACGGGCAGAGCACCTTCGAGCTCGACCGGGAGGCCACGATCAGGGTGAAGAAGGCGGACGAGCCCGCTCTCTTCGTGTATACCGGGAAACCCTTCTTTGAGAAGGTGAACCACAAACTCCGCAACCTCTGATACCCAAACGGATAATTTATGGGTGGCGGGGAGGATTATCTCCTGAGGAGCACGATCATGGAAGACCAGATGCGCACGAAACTCCCTTACGCGGAGATAGCAGAGACGCTGAAGACGACCCTCGACCTCCGGGGGTCGCCGGTCGCGGTGAAACTTGCAAAGAGCCCCGAGGGCATCCCCGAGGGGGTCAAACCGATCGAGGAGACGGTCCGCCACTGCCAGATGGTCAGCAAGGCGAGGCTTGAGGGCGCGATCTTCTACGCGACCACCGACAAGCACGTCTGCATGGGCGGCGGCTGGGCCCTCGGGCTGAAGGAGCTCACGAGGAGCCTCCGCACGGGGGAGTTCTACTACAAACTCGGCAAGTTCGAGAGCTGGGCCGCCTGCATGCGGACCATCCGGCAGGTTCCGCACGTTCCGGAACTCGAGACCTACGCGACGGTCTATGCGCCGCTTGAGAAGACGCCGTTCGACCCGCACGTCGTCGTCATCGTTGCAAGCCCGCGGGCGATGCTGAAACTCGCGCAGACGACACTCTACCGGCTCGGCGGGCGAATCGAGTCCACGATGGCGGGGATCCAGTCGGTCTGTGCGGACGCGACCGCGCTGCCCTACCTCTCCGGCAACGTCAACTACTCGCTCGGGTGCGACGGTTCGCGCCGGTTCTCCGGGATCGAGGACGACGAACTCGTTATGGGCATCCCCGCCGAGATCCTTCCCGAGTTTGCCCGGGCGCTTCCGGTCGTCACCGCGGCACCCGGGTCGGTGAAGTAACAGCGCCGCAACCTTCCCTATTTTTACGGCATATTTCTCATCGAAGGATTGTTCCGGGGTACAAGGCTTATCTCTCCGGCAGGTCAACTATTCAGCAGGTGGTTTTTTGCAGGTATCCATGAAGCTCGAGATGAAGGACCGGCCCGGACAGCTGGTCGCGGCCCTTCAACCGATCTCAGCCGTCGGGGGAAACATCATCGCGGTTATCCACCAGCGGGAGACGCCGGCGGCTACGGAGGCGCTCGACGTCCAGATCGTGCTGGAACTCCCCGAAGGGCGCCTCCCTAAACTTCTCGATCTGCTCAGGGAGCAGGGTGTCAGCGTCGTGCGCATCGGTGAGGAGCGGCTCCTCTATGAATGCACGCTGATCGTGATCGGCCATCTGATGCACACGGACCTCTCCGACACCGTCGACCGGATTGACCGGACCGGCTCGGCGGAGGTGACGGAACTCTCCCTTGCCATGCCGGCGATCAACTCCCCGTCTTCGGCCCGCATCATCATCCGTTCGACCACCCGGGCGGAGATGAAGAAGGCGATCCGGATCCTGCGCGGCGTCGCGGAGCAGAAGGACCTCCTCATCATCGAGCCCCTGGAGGATGCATGATGCGGATCGCCATTCTCGGATTCGGCTCCGTCGGCCGGGGCATCGCCCGGGCAATCCTTGCAAAAAACCTCGATATCACCGTCACCGGCCTTGCCGACTCAAAGAGCGGGATCATCGACCCCGCCGGGATCGACCTTCTCGCGGCGCTTGACCGGAAGGGGAACGGCGGTCCCTGCGGCAGCCCGGACGTCAGTCCCGCGGACGTGGTGGCGAAGGCGGACTACGACGTCCTGGTCGAGGTGACCCCGACGAACGTGGAGGATGGTGAGCCGGCACTGGGCCACATCCGGGGGGCGCTCGGGCGGCAAAAACACGTCGTCACCTCGAACAAAGGCCCGATTGCCCTTGCCTATCCGGAGCTCCGGGCCCTTGCAGAGGCAAACGGCGTCTTCCTGAGGTACGAGGCGACGGTCTGCGGGGCGATCCCGCTCATCCACGCCATGCAGGAGGGGCTTGCGGGCAACACCATCTCCCGGCTCTACGGGGTCTTCAACGGCACCTGCAACTACATCCTCACCCGGATGGCCGCCGAAGGCCTCACCTACGAGCAGGCCCTTGCCGAGGCCAGGGAACTCGGGTACGCCGAGGCGGACCCCACCTACGACGTCGAGGGGATCGATGCTGCGATCAAGCTGGTCATCCTCGCAAACACCATCCTCGATATGCAGACCACGCTCGACGACGTGGAGAGGACGGGGATCACCCTCCTGACACCCGACGCTCTGCGGCTTGCGGAGGAGCAGGACTGCACCATCCGGCTCATCGGCGAGATCGTTCGGGAGGCGGGAGTGCTCCGCGTCTCACCGCGGATCGTCGCGAAAGCGCACCCGCTCGTCGTCGAAGGAACGCTCAACGCGGTCACCGTGGAGACGGATCTCGCCGGCGACCTGACGTTCATCGGGAAGGGCGCGGGCTCCACCGAGACCGCCAGCGCCGTGATCGGCGACCTCCTCTACATCCGGGAGCGGCATGTCCAGGGTTCTTGAGCGGAGAAAACAGTACCTGCGGCTGATGCGCCAGGCGACGCTTGAGAGAGGCTACTTCACGGTGGCCGATATCGCGGAGGCGACCGACACCCCCCGGAGCACCGTTCAGGACTGGGTGAACCGCCTCATCGAGGAGGGGTGCGTCCTCCTCACGGAGGAGCAGCGGGGCCGGCACGCGGCCCGCTACGCGGCAAGCAGCGTGATGCCGGAGAGCGCCTGCCGGCGGGTCTTCACCACCGTCGACGGCGGCGAGGTCGAGATCTACCACGAGTGCATGAGCGGCGGGTGCGCCGCGTTCTGCGAGTTCCACCATGCCCGCGCCGGCGGCGCCCTGCAGTCGGTTCGCCGGGACGGGACCCTGCTCCGGGAGCGGGCGGTCCTCGGGCGGCGGGACGTCGCCGTCGGCCTCGACCCCGCGCCGGCGGTCGGGATCGTCGGCGTCTTTCACGAAGGCGACTACATCCGCCAGCACATCAGGTGCATCGGGGGCCCGGCCTACTCCCTCACCGACATGATGTCCTTTGCCGAGGGTGTCTGCGGCGTCACCGTCCGCCGGGAAGGAGCGGTGGTCGAGGGCGAGGTGATCACCCGGGCGCTCGCCTACGTCGCCATCGGGATCGACGACACCGATGTAGAGGGCGAGGGCGCGACGTTCGCCCTTGCCCTCGCCCTCCTCCAGCACCTCGCGAAGCTCGACGGCGTCATGCCGATCGGCCACCGCGTGGCGATGCTCAACCCCCGGCTCGAGGTCCGGACGGCCGGGAACTCCTGCAGTTGCATCGAACTCGCGGTGGAGCCCGGGATCGTGCCGCGGATCGAGGAGTCCGCCGTGCGGTTCGTCGCCGACGAGGCGGCATCCCCGGAGTGGGGCATCGCCGTCCGGCAGGGGTTCCGGGTGCCCGGCGGACTCCGGGCCTACGGGAGGAGCGCGAGAGAGTCGGTGATCGGCCGGGAAACGGCCGAGGCAACTGCTGAACGGTTCGGTGCCCGCCTCCACGGCGGCCGGGGCGTCATCGGGGCGCTCGCGGCGGTCTCGCTCATCGGGCTTCCCCACGACGTCCTCCTCGATCCCGGACGGGACGTCTGCACCGGGTGGGAGCCGGCGGGGTGAGCGTGGGGGGACGAGTTTGAGAAACCGAGTGAGGGCTTTGTTGCCTGTAGCGATTGTCTTCGGTTTCGGTTCTTGAGATGCTTCCTTTTTGAGTGGTGCGCCCATTCTTTAACTCATTGTCCTACATCCCCGGACACGGATTCCCATGGGCTATCGCCATTGGGGGAGGGGCTGACGGGGAGGGGGGAGCATCCCCCCTCCCCTGTCTCCAGTTCGCATCCCTGGAGTTCAAGTTCCAAATTCGAGATCTGTTGCCCCCACCCCGCCCGGCCTTCGGCCTCCTCCCCCGCCCCGGGGGGCGGGGGCAGTCATGGCGATATCCCCACGGTCCAGCGTATGGGCATTTTTGACAATTTCTACTGTATCCATAGTCCCCCACGGTTCTGCCTACCCGGCTATATTATCGCTTCGACTGTCCTATTGGCCGCGATAGTAACCCCTACGCCATCTCACGCTCACGCTCGCCCACCTGCTGCACTCGTATCTCCGGCTCGCCTTTCTCCTGAATGTCACCTCCCCTTCCTACTCACCACCCCCGCCCCCGCCGGACACTCGAAGAACTTTGTTCTTCTCGAGCTCCTGCCCTTCGGCCAGTCGCTCCCTCGCGCTACCTATAAATACCCGGATACGGCAGATACCTTCACTGAGGGAAAGTGCGGTGAGGAGCGAACTTGAGGAAGAGATCGAGAAACTTTCTTCCCTTGCACGGGAGCGGGGCGCGGAAGCGCGGCGGATAGCGGCCCACGACGTCGTCGTCGCGGAGTGGGTGCGGTTCAAGTGCCGGTTCGGGTGCAAGGGCTACGGAAAACACATGTCCTGCCCGCCGTATGCCTCTGCCCCGGCGGATACCCGGCGGTTGCTCGCCGAGTACAGCACCGCCCTCCTTCTCCGGTTCGAGGGGATCCCCGGGCACCCCGGCCTCGAACCCGAAGAGATCCCCCTTGACTTCCACCCGTTCTTCCGCGACCTCATCCTCTGGGTGAACTCGACGGTGCACCTCCTCGAGAAGACGGCGTTCTACGACGACTTCCCGAAGGCCTTCGGGTTCGGGGGATACCCCTGCATCTACTGCGAGCACCTGCACTGCGTCGCCGAGGAGCAGGAAGGGGTCGTCGACGAGAGCATCCGCAGGCTCTGCCGGCATATGGATCTCGTCCGCCCGACGATGGAAGGTGCCGGAATCGACGTCTTCTCCACCGCCCGGAAGGTCGGATGGGACCTGCATGTCATCCCCTGCCGCGACCTCGAGTACGGCAAGATCGAGCACGGCGGCATCACCTCGGTAGGCCTCGTCCTCATCGAGTGACGCCCCGGCCTTCAGTCGCGCCGTAAGCCCCGGATATACTCCTCGGTCATGCGGCAGGCGTCATCGTCCCGAAACTGCACCGGCGGGTGCTTCATGAAGTAGGCGGACGGGGATATGAGCGCACCGCCGATCCCCCGGTCGAGGGCGAGCCTGCAGCACCGGATGGCGTCGATGACAATCCCCGCGGAGTTGGGCGAATCCTCGACGGAGAGGCGGAGGTCGAGGTGCATGGGGACGTCCCCGAAAAGCCGCCCTTCCATTCTGAGAAAACAGACCTTGTTATCCTTCTGCCAGCAGACGTAATCGCTCGGGCCGATGTGGATGTTATCATCGTCGAGGGGTTCTTCGAGAACCGACTGCACCGCTTCGGTCTTCGACGTTCTCTTCGAGGCAAGGCGGTCACGGTTGAGCATATTCAAGAAATCCGTGTTGCCGCCGGTGTTCAGCTGGTAGGTCCGGTCCAGTTTCACGCCCCGCTGCCGGAAGAGACTCGCAAGAACCCGGTGCGTGATCGTCGCACCGAGCTGGGCCTTGACATCGTCGCCGATGACCGGAAGGCCGCGTTCGCGAAACCTCGCTGCCCAGGCCGGATCGCTCGCGATGAAGACCGGCATGTTGTTGATGAGACCGATACCCGCCTCCAGCGCGCAATCGGCGTAGAACCGTGCGGCCTCCTCAGAGCCCACGGGAAGATAGTTGAGCAGCATCTCGGCGCCCGAATCCTCGAGCGTCCTGACGACGTCCTCGCGCGACGCTTCCTCCTCGTCGGCAAGCACGAACCTGCAATCCTCCCGATAATCCTGCATGTGCCCGGGAAAACCGTCCAGCACCCGCCCCATCCTGACGGCAACGCCGGCGATCGGCATCCCGGGGCAGAAAGCCGTGGTGCAGTTCGGGGGGGAGAATATCGCTTCGGAAACGTCTTTTCCGACCTTCCGCGCATCGATATCAAACGCAGCAGCCACCTCGATATCGGACGGCCGGTAGCCGCCGAGATCCCAGTGCATCAGCCCGATTGCGTCCTTTTCGCTCTTCCCCCGGTAGTATTCGATCCCCTGAAGCAGCGAACTGGCACAGTTCCCGACGCCTACGATTGCAATCCTGATCGAGTCCACGACAGCCCCCCGATAGATCCGGTACGTGCCTGACGCACCCTCCTCCGGGCGGGTGCGCCGGGCGCAGATTGAGACGATGCAACTCTCTTCAAGTTGCGTTTTTGGGTATAATACGGAGCGGGAAATATAAGGGTATGGTTCGGGAAGCACCTGATTGCCATGGACGATCTTTGCAGGTTCGACGGCGCTCCATGCGGCAACCAGCCGTACCTCCTGGTGCATGCGGACGGAGGGTATGGCGGCCGAACCTCGATGAGGTGTCTCCGGGTGCTTCGGGGGTATGGGGAATATGTCATCTCCTCAAATCCTTCGTGGGATGTTGAGATCACACCCCCTCCGGCAAAAGGTATATATTGCCGGGTCACTATAGGGGCTTTCGCGTAGCCTATGACCAAAATATTCCTCTGCACGAATGGGTGCGTCGAGGGGCAACTCAGGACAAAACTCGCTGAGAGATATCTGGACGCTCATACTCAGGACGTTCGGGTGACCCCGGAGATAAGCGATGCAGATACCATTCTCTTCTATGCTTGCGGGCTGACCAACGAGAAGGAGCGCCATTCCCTGGATATCATCAAAGAACTTAAAGGGAAGATGCGGCCGGACGCCGAACTCGTCGTATGGGGATGCCTTGCAAAACAGAACCCGCAGGCGCTCTCAGGAATCTACGACGGTCCGCTCGCCGGCCCGCTGGATACCGATTTTTTCGCCTCGCTTCCGGGCGTAAACGGCATTTCCCTGGACACAATCGAACATTCGGCTGCCGAGAACGAACTGGCAACCATGGCCCCCCCCAGCATCCACGGCTGCAACGGCATTGATCTTGTCACCCGTGCACTCCTCCTCTATAAGCGCGGGGTAGACCTCTGCAGCCCACGAAGGACGAAACATTCGCCGGTGTACTATATTCCCATTGCAGCCGGATGCACCGGACACTGCACCTACTGCAGCGAGCGCCCGGCGTTCGGGAACACCGTTCACAGCCGCCCGATAGAGAAGATCGTCTCGGAGCTCCGGAGCGCGATGGATCGAGGATACACCCGGTTCTCGCTCGTCGCAACAGACCTTGGGAGTTACGGAATCGATATCGGCTGCCGCCTTCCTGACCTTCTTGACGAGATGCTCGGTGCCGACCCATCGGGCAACTGCTCGTTCATCCTCAACCAGATCGAACCGCACCACCTCGAGGCGATCTATAACGATATGGAGCCCACGTTTGACTCGGGAAAGATCGAGATGGTGATGTCCCCCGTGCAGTCCGGGAGCGATCGGATCCTGAAACTCATGGGCCGGCATTACACCGCCGGGCAATGGAGGGCGCTGATGCTGGATATCCACCGAAACCATCCCGGGATCCGGCTGAACACCCAGTTCATGGTGGGGTTCCCGACCGAGACGGAGGAGGATTTTGCCGCGACGCTGGATCTCCTCGATCCGCCGTTCCGGCTCGATGAACTCCATATCTTCAGATTCTCCCCAAGACCGATCGTCCCTGCCTCCCGCCTCCCCGACCAGGTTCCCGATGCGATCAAGGAGGCGCGGGCTGCACGGCTGCTCAACAAATTTGCAAGAACCTGCATATAACAGGCAGAGACGGCTCGCTGTCAGGGATCGCATCACAACATCGCCTTTGAAGGAATAGTATTCACATGATTCGGAACGCAGCATACGCAGGAGTCCTCGCGATACTCGTGATCTGCGCGGGCGTGGTGGCCCTTGAGTGGTTCGACCGGGATAGGGGTGGCCACTCTTTCCCGGTTCCCGGAGATGGCGACGTACTGGTTGCCGCACACGACAGTCCGGAAGAGTCGAAGGGGGTTGCGGATTACCTCTGTGACGGCGCCGCCGACGAGATCGAGATCCAGAGCGCTCTCAACGCCCTCGACAGCGCCGGCGGCACGGTCACCCTTGCCGGGGGCACGTTCCATCTCAATGGGAACTTGAACATCCCGGGCAACACAATCCTCGAAGGGCAGGGGCCCGGCGCCACCCGGCTCGAGTGGTCCGCCGGCCTCATGCAGTGCCGGGGGGTGCAGGGGGTTCTGCTCCGGGACTTCACGACCACCGGCACCGGCGCGATCTTCATCTACAACTGCGACCGCGTGAAGGTCCACAACGTCACGGCAACCGTCGACAACTCCCGGTGGGGCGGGGCGTTCACGCTCTGGGCCTCAAGCGACGTCATAGAGGATATCGAGTTCGTCAATTGCACGGCCGTCGATTGCGGGAGGATGGGGTTTATGAACGACGGCGATGGGTCACCGAGGCTTATCCGGGATATCCGCTACATCGACTGTACGGCCGTCAACTCCGGGCGGTATTCGAGGTTCTCCCCATATGGGGAGTGGACGACCGGCTTTGCCATAGCGGAGAACAACAATCTTGCAGATGCGGTTCTCGTCGGCTGTGTAGCCGAGGGCTCGTTTGAGTCCGGGTTTCATGTCGAAGATGCACCAACGATCACCAACCTGGTCTTTGAGAACTGCATAAGCCGTTACAACGGCCAGAAGTCGGAAGGGTTCTACAACCCGTCGGAGAATACGCACGGCCTCCACTTCGGTTCCGGGTACTGGGTGCACGGTGGGACCACGCTCTACAACTGTATCTCCGAAGGCAACGGGAACGCGGGCTTCTCTGTGGGCCCGGGCGCCAGGCTCTACAACTGCACCGACGACGGGTCGGCGGTGGGGTTCCGGCTGGTCGACACACGCGATGCCTATCTGGAGGGCTGCACCAGCCGGAACGCAGCGACATACGCGGTCTATGCACTCGAGGCGGAGAACGTCGTGACGAAGCGCCTCGAGATGATCGACCCCGGCGGCGTCAACGGGAACGGTGCGTTCTTCGGCACCGTTGCACACCCGGTCACCGCCAGCCGGTTCGATATTGCCGGCAGCGGGGACGTTCGCGCGATCTATGGTGAGGGGTGTCGCGATATCGTATTCACGGGTGTTATCCAGACGGATCACCCGGAGCCGGTGGTCATCAAGAGGGGCGACGGCGTCGATACCTGCGGGCTTGAGATCCGGGCCGGGTCGGAGGAACCGGCCCGAGATTGTGCAGGCGGGCTGAAGTGCTTCCTGATGAGGGTTATCACGGCGTTCCTATGAAGATAGTCCAGGTCACTCCCTACTACCCGCCGCATACCGGGGGCATCGAGCGGTACGTCCATAACCTGAGCAGGGCGCTTGCCGATCGGGGCCACGAAGTCACCGTCCTGACCGCAAACGTCCCCGCTGCCGGCAGTCCGATCGAGACCGACGGCGGCGTCACGATAAAGCGCAGCACCTGCCTGGCGCGCCCCTTCAACGACCCGTTCGTACCCTCGTTCTTCAGGCTTGGCGGGGAACTCGCGGGAGCCGACGTCCTGCACGCCCACAACGCATACAGTTCTGCCGCACTGGGGGCGGCTTTCGCCCGGCAAAAATGCGGCGTGCCGACGGTTCTGACGCACCACGGGCAGCACCTCTTCGGCAGCCCCCTCAAGGACCTGGTCGTGGCGTTCTACCGCAAGACGGTCGAGCGCCGGCTGGTGAACAGCATCGATCGAGTTGTTGCACTCTCGCCGTCGGATGCGGAGTATGTCTCGGCATTCGGTGTCGAGAAAGAGAGGATCGCCGTCATCCCGAACGCAATCTGCCCTGAGGACTTTCTGCCGCAGATAAACGGAGATACGGGCAGGTTCGAGGAGGGCTACCGGCTCAACGGGAGGAAGAGGGTGCTCTTTGTCGGGCAGATATCGACGAGAAAAGGGGTCGATGTGCTCGTGCGGGCGGCAAACCTGATCGTGAACGGGCAGGACGGGGACGCCCCGGTCTTCTTTTTTGCCGGCGACGGGGACTTTCTCGATCCGGCACGGGAACTTGCCAGCAGTTACGGTATCGAGGAGTATGTCAGGTTTCCCGGGAACGTGAGTTTCAGCGACCTTGTTTCGGCGTACCGCTCCTCGGATCTCTACGTTCTCCCCTCGCTCTCGGAAGGGATGCCCACGGTGATACTGGAGGCCATGTTCTTCGGCCTGCCGGTCGTCACGACCGATCTCCCCTGCCTCCGGGACAACTTCGGCGGACATGCCGTCCTGGTTCCTCCCCGCGACGAGCATGCGCTGGCCCGCGCCGTCATGGGGCTCCTCGACGACCCTGAACGCTGCCGGCGGCTCTCGGAGAGGGGGCAGGCGTTTGTGCGGTCGAATTACACCTGGGATAAGGTCGTGCTCGCATACGAACGGCTCTACGAGCAGATGACCTGCTGATCGCTCCTGCACGTCCCGAAGGCTGAGGTTGCACCGGGGCTGTCGCCGCTGTTTTGCCCCCCTTCCAGGCCATGCAAGGTGTATCGGGGGACCGCCGGTTCCCGCTCCCCCCCGGCACATTTCTACTGAATATCTAATTTAAACTTAATCTACCTGATGATGCTGATTAAATCTCGTTTTAGATATTTATTTCTGTTTTGCGTTGTAATTTTCGTAAAAAATTAAAAATTAAGCGATAATTAAAAATGAAATTGTATATATAGCATAATTAATTTACACTTCAGGTGCTGGAGCACACGTGCTTCGGCCTGTGACCCAAGGAGGTATATACTTGAGCCCTTTTGGCAGCAGACTTCAGAAAAGAAACAACGAAAGCCCTACCCTCTACCGGAAGGCGCTGATGCTCCTCTTAGGATGCGTCGCCATCGGATGCATTGTGCAGGCCGGCAGTGCCCTGGTAGTGGCTGCAAGCGACAGCACCGACCTGGAAAAGGCACAGGCGGACTACCGCTGCGACGGCGCCGCCGATCAGGCTGAAATCCAGAGTGCGCTCAACGCCCTCGGCAGCGCCGGCGGCACGGTCACCCTGACCGGGGGCACGTTCCATCTCAGCGGGAACTTGAACATCCCAGGTAACGTGATCCTCGAAGGGCAGGGGCCCGACGCCACCCGGCTCGAGTGGTCCTCCGGCCTTATGCAGTGCCAGGGGAAAGAGAACTTCGTGCTCCGAGACTTCAAAACGACGGGGACCGGCGCGATCTTCATCCAGAACTGCGACCGCGTGAAGGTCCACAACGTCACGGCAACCGTCGACAACTCGCGATGGGGCGGGGCGTTCACGCTCTGGGCCTCTAACGACGTCATGGAGGATATCGAGTTCGTCAACTGCACGGCCGTCGATTGCGGCAGGCACGGATGGCAGAGCGACGGAGACGGTTCCGTAAAGACGATCAAAAACATCCGCTACATCGACTGCAAGGCGATCAACTGCGGCCGCGACAGCCGCTTCTCCCCGCACGGCCAGTGGACGTGCGGGTTCCAGCTCGCAGAAAACGCCAACATCGAGGGCTGCGAGGTCGTCCGCTGCTATGCGGAGGGCAACTTTGAAGCTGGTTTCATCGTTGAGGCAGCGCCGAGCAAGAAGGGCATCGTTCTGCGGGACTGCGTCTCGAAGAACAACGGCGTAAAGCCCGACAACTACTACAACGGGCCGGATGAGAACATGTACGGCGCCCTCTTCGGCGCCGGGTTCTGGCTCCACGGTGATATGACCGTCATCAACTGCACCGCGGAGAACAACCGGAAAGCCGGTTTTGCGGTCTGGTATCCGTCGTCCTACACCAAACTCTACAACTGCACCGATACAGGCTCCGAGGTCGGATACAAGTTCGACTACACGGACAACATCTATGTGGAGAACTGTGTCTCGCGTGATGCCGGGAGATACGGGGTCTACGCCGCAAACGCCGGGAAGATAACCACCAAAGGGTTGACCCTCATCGCCCCGAAGGGTGACGGTTCGAAGAACAACGTCTTCGGCGTCTCCGGCTACCCGGTCAGGGAGAGCTCGTTTGGTATCGAAACCTACGGCGGTGGAGGCACCGCGGTATCGTGCCCGAGCGGCCAGAACGTCCAGTTCACGGGAACCGTCAGGTCGAATGCGGGCCAGCCGGTCGCCGTCTCGGGGTCGGTCGATACGTCGCGCCTGAGCGTGGTACCGTACTCCGGTGAGGAACCCTCGCCGGTGACGCCCACCCCCACCCCTACCTCCACCCCGACTCCCACCCCGACTCCGACTCAGACTCCGGTTCCCACCGGGCAGCCGGACCTCGTGGTGACCGACCTCTCCTGGACACCGGCGATCCCGGCCCCCGGGAGCGCGGTGACGATGAAGGCCACGATCAAGAACCAGGGCGACGCCCCGACGCCTGCGGGCACAAAGCACGGCGTCCTCTTCACGTTCGATGACGGCGCGGCAGGCCCCGGCGTCTGGTCCGACACCCACACCGCGGCCATCGCCCCGGGCGCATCGGTCACCGTGACCGCGAACGGCGGCTCGGCCGGTGCAACCTGGAAGGCCGCCCTCGGCGCTCACACCGTGAAAGCCCACGTGGACGACGTCAACCGGATCGCTGAGGCGAACGAGGCAAACAACGTTCGCAGTGAAGAGATCACGGTCTCGACGGCGGCGCCGACTCCTACCCCTACACCCACTCCTACCCCGACCCCTCCCGGGAAACCGGATCTTGTGGTGACCGATCTCTCCTGGACACCGGCGAACCCGACCCCCGGGAGCGCGGTGACCTTCTCGGCCACGATCAAGAATCAGGGGACGGCCCCGACGCCTGCAGGCACAAAGCACGGCGTCCTCTTCACGTTCGATGACGGCGCGGCAGGCCCCGGTGTCTGGTCCGACACCCACACCGCGACCATCGCCCCGGGCGCATCGGTCACCGTGACCGCGAACGGCGGCTCGGCCGGTGCAACCTGGAAGGCCGCCCTCGGCGCTCACACCGTGAAGGCGCACGTTGACGACGTCAACCGGATCGCTGAGGCGAACGAGGCAAACAACGTTCGCAGCGAAGAGATCACGGTCTCGACGACGGCACCGGCGCCGGCCGGCAAGCCCGATCTCGTCGTGACCCATATCTCCTGGAAACCCACAAAGCCGGTTCCGGGAAGCGATGTGACGTTCCGTGCGACGATTAAGAACCAGGGTACCGCCCCAACGCCTGCCGGCGTCATCAGCGGCGTTGGATTCCTCGTCGACGACAGGCTCACCGTCTGGTCCGACAGTTGCAACCGGTCGATCCCGCCGGGCGGCTGGGTGACCGTGACCGCGAACGGCGGCCCGAGCGGAACTGCGGTCTGGAAGGCGACCCGCGGGACGCACACCATCCAGGCATGGGTTGACGACATCGACCGGATGGCCGAAGCGAACGAGGAGAACAACCGGCGCACGACAACCCTGAACCTGTGAAGCGGCCCAGCTTCACCGGGTTCCACCTATTTTCCTCCTGAATTCAGCCCTTCCGGAACGCATCGTTTCGAGATTCCTTCGGTACATCGACCCCGCGGGTCGAACAGGCCTCCCCTCAAGGTATATATGGCATGAGGGCTATTCCCATCCGTGCATTGGGCGGGTGGGCGGTTGAGGTACCTCATCCTGAAAGCGTAGCACAATACCGGGGAGACGTTATGAAAATAGCACTTATCTGCCAGCAATTCGGGGATAGAACATCATACCAGGGTTCGGATATCTATGCCTCGGAACTGGTCTCGCACCTCGCCGGGCGTAGCGGCGTCGATCTCCATGTCGTCACCATGGGCAGCACGAACGCCGTACGGCAGGAGGACGGGTTTACCTGCCACACAATCCGGAATAACGGCCTGCTCTCCTTTCCTTACATTCACCCGCTGGCGCTCGTGAGAATGGTCAGGACCATCAGGGCCATCCGCCCGGATATCGTCCACGCGCTCTCCACCCGGTACCCCGGCTCCGCGGCCGGCATGCTCCTCCGGAACGATTATCCCCTTCTCGTGACGGCGTTCGGCATCTTCGAGAGAGAGATCGTCTACTACCGTGAGGAGATGCCTCTGCTGGAGAAGGCGCTCTCGCACATCTTCCACGCCTTCTTCATCCGAAACGAGCGGTGGGTGCTCTCCCGCGCTCCCGAGATCGCCGTGGATGCCGCATCGATCGGGGACCTCGTCCGGACGCCGGAAACCGGCCGCCTTCACGTCGTTGCCGGGGGCATCGACGTCGGGAAACTCCGGTCGTCCGTGCCGCCCCCCCACCCCGGGCCGCAGGCCGATATGGTCTTCGTCAACGCGCTCACCCGGCTGAAGGGTGCCGACGTCCTGCTCAATGCCCTGCCTTATGTGGTGAAGGCGTTCCCGGATGTCAGGGTATGCATCGCGGGGAGAGGGCCTCAGGAGCCGGAACTCCGGAGGCTTGCACGCGACCTCGGGCTTGAAGAATACGTCGCCTTCCCCGGGTTCGTAACGGACGAAGAGAAGTACGATTACTACCGGCGGTGCAAGGCGGTGGTCGTCCCGTCGCGGTGGGACTGCCAGCCCTCTCCCGTCTTCGAGGCCGCGGTGTTCGGCAAACCGGTCATCGCGTCTGATGCGTCCCACCCCGATATCGTTGAGGACGGGGCGACCGGGCTCGTCTTCCGCTCCGAAGATGCAGCCGGGCTCGCGGAGAAGATCCTATTCCTCCTCGGAGACGATGCCGCACGCGAGAGCATGGGCCGGGCGGCAGCGCTCAGGGCCGACGAATACGACTGGGCGGTCATCGCGGAGCGGTACCTCACGCTCTATGGGGATGTCATCAGGCGGCATCACCGGCACGGGGGGCCGGCTATGGCGGCTCCCGGTGCATCCCCGGAGAGGTGACCGGGAAGGATCACCATGAGAGAAGTTACTCTTGGATTGCTCACGTTTCCGATCGAGAGGTCGGGCGTACGCCCGCTCTCCAACCTCATCGGGATTCTATCGGGCCTTACCCGGGAGCGGGTCGCCCTGGTGACGGGGAATGCCGGGCAGGTATTCGAGAGCGATGAGCGGGTCCGGTTCTCCGGGGTCGATCATGCCGCCGGGAGCAGCGCGGTATCAAGGATGCTCCATAACGTCGTGACACAGGTACGGGTGACCCGCCGGATTGTGGAGCAGAACGGGACCGATACCTGGATATTCTTCTTCGGAGGGGAGGTCCTCGTCCTGCCGATGGCCGCGGCAAGACTTCTCGGGAAGAAGGTCGTCATGGCCCTTCCCGGGCATACCGCCGCCATGATGGCCCCTGCCGGCGACCGCCTCCTCCTTCCGGCCAGAATACTCACCGGGATGACCTGCAGGCTCTGCAACAGGATCGTCCTCTACTCTCCCGCCCTCGTGGACCACTGGGGGCTTGGGCGCTACCGGGAGAAGATTGCGATAGCTCACGAGCACCTGCTCGACTTTGAGGTGTTCGGGGTTGAAGTGCCGCTCAACGAACGGCCCGTAACCGTCGGGTACATCGGGCGTCTGGCCGAGGAGAAAGGCGTCTGGAACTTTGTCCGCGCCCTCCCCCGGATCGCCGCCGGGAGACGGGACGTGCATCTCCTCATCGGTGGAGACGGCCCCCTGCTCCCGGAGATCCGGGAATTCGTCAGGGACAGCGGGCTCTCGGATCGAGTGGCGTTCGCGGGATGGATCCCCTACGAAGACCTCCCCGGCCGCCTCAACAGCCTCAGGCTGCTCGTGCTCCCTTCCTACACGGAAGGCCTCCCGAACATCATGCTCGAGGCCATGGCATGCGGGACGCCCGTGCTCGCCACGCCTGTAGGCGCCGTCCCGGACTTCATCAGGGACGGCGAGACCGGTTTTATCCTGGCATCAAACACGCCGGAGGAGATTGCAGCCTCCGTTCTTGCCGTCCTCGGCCGCCCGGAACTGGCGTCCGCTGCAAAAGCCGCCGGGGAGTACGTGAGAGAGGAGATCACCTATGAACGGGCGACTGCCCAGTTTGCGGCCGTCATCGACGGCCTTACGAGGTGATCGCAGCATGTCTCCTGATCTGTTACGCGAAAACCTGGATAAGACCCTCGCCTGGATCGGCATCCTCGCCTCGGTCGCTCTCATCGGCGTCGTTGCGTTTACCATCGAGCGCCTGGTATTCGTCCTCGTCGGCGTCCTCACCGTCTTCTCCTGTCTGCTCTGGCTCGGTATCAGGGAGCGTGCGCGATCGGCGTTCCCGGATGCCCGGGAGACCGCGGGGAGGGGCGGCGGCAACCGCCTCTTTGCCGTGCTGCTCGTCCTCTTCCTGGCGCTCTACATATTGAGCATCATTGCACTCCACCTTCGCGCTTCCCTCTACGAGCGGCCGCCCGCCTACTTCATCCTGACCGCGCTCATGGCCGGCGTCATCGCTATCGAGATCCTCCTGCCGCACCGAAGAAAAGCCGCCCGGGTCCTGCCGCAGATTGTTCTCCTCGGGCTATCGACCTCCTGGTCGCAGATTCTGCTCTTTCCCGGTCTCCTTGGTTCGGATCCCTGGTGGCACAACATGTTCGCATCGTATATCCAGAACTTCCACGCTATTCCCGGGGGTTACTGGTACACCTACATGCCGCTCTTCCACCTGGAGGTTGTCGGGACTTCGCTTCTGGCCGGGCTCGACTACAGACTCGCGGCGATGCTCTCCGTGAGCCTGGCACAGATCGCCGTCTTCCCGCTGGCCGCCTACCTTATGGGGAAGGCATTCTTTAACGACGAACGGGTCGGGCTCCTCGCCGGGCTCATGCTGATCACCGCGAACCAGCAGATCGGCATGAGCATCGCGTCGATCCCCAACGCCTTCGCGGCGGTATTCATGGTGCTCGTCCTTGTCCTTCTCTTCAAGACGAACTACACGAGCCCGGGACGGGCGCGGTATCTCGCATACTTCTTCCTTGCCGCCATCATCCTGACGCACACCGTCACCACGGCATGCATGGCGGTGGTGCTCTTCCTGACGTGGGGTGCGTGCAGGCTCTACGATCTCGTCCGGAAAGATACGGCCCGAAGGGCGTATCCCGTCACACTGGGCATGGCCTCGGTCTTCCTGGCCGGCGCGCTCGGGTGGTGGTACTTCGTCTCGGGGCATGCCGCGGTGCTTCTCGACCTCATCCGGCAGGGGTTTTCCCGGGACTACTTCGTCAGCAACCCGGCGGCCGTCGACGCATACCCCGGGCTTGTACCGGTCTTTGAACAGGTCTTCAACAACATCGGCATGTTCATCTTCTTCACCTTAAGCCTCATCGGCATCCTGTACCTGGTGGCGCGGAGGGAACGGAACGGTTTTGCCTTCGCGGCGGTGGGGCTCGTCCTCCTTACTCTCGGCTTCTTCCCGCTCGTCACGGGTCTCTCGTTCATTGAGCACCGGTGGTGGTACTTCGCACAGATCCTTCTCTGCGTACCGCTTGCGGTATCGCTGCTGCTCGTCGGAGGGCTGCCTCGCACCCGAACAAGGGCCGGGATGCTCGTCGTTGCCGCCGGTATCGGCCTCCTGGTCTTCGCCATGATCCTGAGCCCGGCTGCAAACAACGATACCCATATCTTTTCCGGCAGCAGTGCCGTGAGAACCGGGTTCACGACGTCCGAGATGCGGGCGATCGATACCGTGGACGCCGTGCGAACCGGACCGGTCTGGGCGGACCGGTACGTTCAGGTCGTGGATTATGTCAACTCCGATCCGGGATTCATCCTGCCGGGAGATGATATGCTCATCGAAGGAGCCTACCGCTCGTACGGCGCGGACGCCGTTCTGACCCGGGAGTACATCCGGGACCGCCCCATCTTCTGCTACGACGGGATGTTCCGGCCGGCGCACGACCCGGAGCGAACGCTCGATAACGAAGGCTACGGTCGGGTGTATGCCTCGGGTTCGGCGAGCCTGTTCGTCTTCAACGAGTCGTAGCGCCGGCGGTGATCTGCGAAGGGGCAGCTTGCAGTGCCGGCGGCCGCGCAGGAGTCGGTTCGTTCGCGGCAGGGTCCACTCTCGGCAACGTTTTATGGTCGGTTTCGAACATGCACTCATCGGAGAAGCACTCGTCGGTGAAGGGCCGGAGGTTGCCCATGTCGATCTCGTCATCGGGAAGAAAGGGAGCAGCGTGGAGCAGGCCTTCGTCACGGCGCTCGCATCGCCTGCATGGGGGCACACCCCGCTCCTTGCCGTGCTCACCCCGAACATTCCGGCGAAGCCCTCGACGTTGATGGTCAACAAGGTCACGATCAAGAACGCGAGCCAGGCTCTCCTGATCTTCGGCCCCGCACAGGCAGCCGTCGCGAAGGCGGTGGTCGACAGCGTCGCGGAAGACATCATACCGGAAGCGGAGGCCGACGGCCTGCTGATCATCGCCTCAGTCTTCATCGGGTGGGACGCGGCGGACAAGAAGAAGATCTACGACTGGAACTACGAGGCGACGAAGACCGCCATCAGCCGGGCGATGACAGGCGAGCCAAAGATGAGCGAGGTGCTCGCCCAGAAAGATACTGCGAAGCATCCTTTCGCGTGATGTGCCGGCACGACTGAAACCGCCCCGGGAGGCATGGGCTCACGCGGGGGAAGGAGGAGGATGCGATGTGCCCGAACGTGCCGGGGAAGAATGGCACAATGCGGCTCCGCGGTACGACGTCGAGGAACCGCAGCCAGATGGATGGTCGTCATGACGGCGGGGAGGGGCTTTGGCCTCTCCTCTGATGGCATCAGGATCGGTGTCAGCGTTCTCCAGAGTCGTGGTCGCCCGGCCGCCGGATCCTCCGGAGAGCCGTGCGGACGAGATCCAGGAGGTTTGCGAGATACGTCTCTCTTACCTCGAGCCGCCGCAGGAGCATGGCCTCCTCAGAGAGGAAGAGGTCTTTTAGGTGACGGATGTCCGTCTTCGGGGAGTAGTAGAGGTAGACCGGGATGCCTGCGAGGACGACCAGGGCCCCCGCGACCTTATCGAAGGTTGTGGTTGAGAAGAGGAGGAAGAGGCAGATCGCGATCCCTGCGAGGGGGAGGATGTGCTGGCCGCGGAGGTTCGTAGCGCGGTCGCTTCGGAGAACGATGAGGGAAAAGCAGGTAAGCAGGAACGAGAGCGCGAGGTTGAGGACAGCGAACGATATCAGCCCGGACAGGTTCCCGATGTTGGAGAGGACGAACGCAAGCACCCCCTGGACAATGAGGACCACGTACGGCGTTCCGTAGCGCGGGTGAACCTTCGCAAACGCACGGGGGAAGAGCCCGTCGATCGCCATCGCATACGCGAGCCGTGCGCTGCCGAGCATCCCCGACTCATCCGACCCCGCGACCGAGAAGAGAGCGCCGACCGTCATGATGAGCGCTCCTATCGACCCGAAGAGGATGGTGCCGGCCGTGACGAGCGGCACGGTGCTCTGTTCGAGTTCGGTCCAGTTGACGAGCCCGAAGAGCACGAAGTTCGTCGAGAGGTAAAAGAGAGCGACGATCAGTATCCCGCTGGTGATGGCGCGGGGGATGGCCTTCTGCGGGTCCTGCACCTCGCCGGCCGGGAGCGTCCCCATCTCGAACCCGGCATATGCCCAGAAGATCAGGACCAGGGCATGGGAGGCGTTCTCGAGTCCGAGCGGGAGCAGCGGGGTGTAGTTCCCGATGAACATCTCCGGCCGGAGGATGAAGACACCGAACCCCGCTATGATCAGGAGGAGCAGGGGGAAGAGTTTGATGAGCGTCAGGACGTCGTTCAGTCTCCCTGCGGCCCGGACGCCGACGATGTTGACGAGCGTCAGGGAGACGACGAAGGCTGCTCTCACGATGACTCCTGCGGCCGGGGTGAGGGGGACGAGCGTCTGGAGATAGTTCGTAAACGCGATTGCAAAGACCGGAAGCGCGAGGAGTTCCGCGACCCACATGCTCCAGCCGGCAAGAAAACCGTAAAAGTCGTCGAACGCCTCCGAGACGTAGGCGAACGGTCCGCCGACCCGGGGGACGTAGTAACTGCAGTAGGCAAAGACCATCGCGAGCGTTACGGCAAAGAGCCCGGCCACCGCCCAGAGGACGATCGAGAACGGGCCGACCAGGCCTGCGGTGAGCGCGGACGCGATGTAAATATCGGCGCCGACGATCGCCCCGACGATGATGTTCGTCAGGTCGAACTGCGAGAGCCCCCGGTGTACCACCATTGCAGCAGGAGAGACCGTGACGGCGATAATGGTTCCGCGCTGTTAGGTGGATGCATCCAGCAGGTTCCCATCGGACTGCGTATGGCTACAGGGTGCGATCTTTGGCGGCAGGCGTCTTCCAGACAACCCGTGATGGTGGTCTCTCAGGCCCGGGCAACCCCTGATTACTCCGGGAGATCATAAGATTGATCAGGTGCATAGAGATGAAATTTCGGGTTATCATCAGGGAAGATCCGGAGGACGGCGGATACGTTGTGCGTTGTCCTGCAATTCCCGGGTGCCACTCGCAGGGGGAGACCATTGAAGAAGCCCTCGAGAATATCAAGGATGCCATCTCCGGGTGTATTGCAGTGCTCAACGATCAGGTGACGCAGCGTCCCGGCGAACAACTGGCTGATGTTGCATTGTGATTTATCTCGCGGGGTTGAAGGGGTGGAGCGAGAAGACCCCGGCCTTTAGGCCG
>ERZ795032.714-NODE-714-length-30751-cov-9.984493_pt1 | contig 30751 bp, 43 predicted proteins | sample MGYA00375124_ERZ795032 | MGnify/ENA primary metagenome ERZ795032 (study PRJEB30167, sample SAMN05720154) | activated sludge metagenome | isolation source: Anaerobic digester | place: China | collected 2015-12-16 ...
CCCCCCTTGCGGAGGGAGCCCTCCCGCTCTGCCCCTTCAACCCCGCAGAGGTAGAATCTTGCGATCTCTTTTACGGTCATTTTTCATCTCATTTTAGGCTCTTTTTGGCCAAGGATACTCCAATATACCTACTCGCGGCCCCTCAAAGACGGGTTCGTGCTTTGAGAATGCCTGAAACCACATCCGAGTAACTCAGATCGGTGAGGTACTTTCCTTTCCCCCGCCCGAAATCAAAAGGTTCAGCAAGACCCAAAGAACAGGCAATGATCATTACCCGTTTTGCCTTCCTCCAGACCTCTGGCCGGTAGAATTTGGGTTGACCGAACCCAATACGTACAAGGTTTTCAATCTCATCCTCTGTGAGTTTTTTGACCCATTTCGCGTCTTTTGATGATAGATACGTTGCCATTTTTCACCTCATTTTCCTACACTTGCACTTTTTCTCACCGGAAGTACACGAAATACTTCCTGCCATACTGCACAACCCGGGCGTAACTCCCGAGCCGCCGGAGGTCTCCGGCGTACTTCTGGGCCTGTGCCTTGGTGTGGCCACCGGGATCCGGGCCGTACTCGCCGGTCCAGAGCTCGAAGACCTCACCGCCGAAGACCCGCTCCCGGGGAGGGGCGGGCATCCTGTTTGCTGCGTTCTGTGCCATTGTTTACACCTTCTTCCAGGGCATGTCGCTCCGGTTCCGCCGGCGCTCGTAATAGACCTTCCCGCTCTTCTCCGCGACCCGGCGGCCGGGGAGCTTCGCCTTCCGGCCCTCATCGATCACATCCCCGGGCCGCGGCCACGGGTCGACTTGCCAGCGGGCGGGGGTCGTCAGTTTCCGCTTGCGCCGGGCCTGCTTCTTCGCGGGGGCCGGGGCGGCCCGGCGGCGGCGGTCGGCCTGTTGCCGGTTCCAGAGCCGGGCCTGCGTCGTGAGGTCGGCCAGGTTCCGCGGGGGGAGACCCCGCCGGGCGCCCGGCCGGTAGCCGAAGGCGTTCGCGACGAGGATCCGGTTCTCCGGGAGGGAGAGGGTGCTGTCCATGAACGAGCGGATGTCGCTCAGTTCGGGTTCGTAGCCCGCGGCGACGAGGTCGGTGCGGATCAGCCGGGCCTGCAGGCCGAGGGGCATCCGTTTGGCCGGGGACATCGTTATCTCCCTCCCTGCCGCCCAAATCTCGGGCACCAGTAAATGTGCGATACCCCGCCCTTTGCCTTCACGACGCGGGCGAGGTGCCCGCTCTCCCGCAACTCGCGGGCAATCCTGGCTACTCGGGCGGGATCTCCAGCGTCACCGGCATAGTACTGATACCGCTTGCCGTCAAACACCCGTACATCACTCGGTTCGGGCTCAATCCAAGCCCGGGTCTTGAGGACTCCACCCCCGGAGGGGGAGGAAGACCTCACCTCAACTGGGGCATCGGTCCCCGAACGCACCTTTCTGATTGCCGCTTCGGGGCTTGCCGCGGCAACGGGAATCCAAGGGAGTTTCCGAGTGCCTTCGGGGATGATGAACCTACAATAATAGGTCTTCTCCCTCACCATTTCTCCATCTCCATTTTCATAAGGAACAGGCAGGAGACCCCCGGTTTAAACCGGGGGAGGAATGCCGTCTGCCTATCCCGGCATACCTTGTTGTTCTCCAGGCGATACGGGTTAAGGGGGTACAGTCCTCCCCCTTTGCGCTCTGAGTCACCCGCTTCCCGGTGACCGCACTGTGCAACGACACCTTTCCTTTCAACGTGCCTCCGATGTATGTCAGCCCGTGCTTGATATGCCGGACCAGCGTTCCCCGGGTGAGCCCCAGAGACCGGGTTCCCCCATAGGGCTTCCGGATCCCGCCGGTCTCCGGCTGGAGCCGGTGCAACTGCCGCCGGAAGAACCGGATCGGCGTCCAGTAATACAACCCCCGTTCGGTCGGGCGCTCCGCACCCGATACGTCAGCGGCCATCACCCAGGCATCGACCGCGTGAGCGGCAAAGACCGGCTTGCTCTTCTGGCTTGTCTTCTTCAAGCTGAACCGGTCCCGGAGGGCTTTGGTCTCGTACCCGGTACGCAGGTGCAGGGTGAGCCCCAGACCCCGGATCGTCCGGTAGAACCACTGCTTCCCGACCTCAAGGGGCGAGAAGTTCGTGTTCCACCGTTTGCAGTGCTTCTTCGTCACCGCCGCGACATCCTCTACGACCACGGCGGTGATCGGGAGAACCTTCCGCAACTGGTCGAGGATCCGTACTTTGGCGTTCCACCGAGCAAATGTGCTCGGGGGGAGGGAGGTCTTGTTTCTCAGCCGGTTGTTGAACCGGGCCGGGCGGCGCCAGCATTTCCGGCCCCGCCGGGCTCTTCGCATCGTTCTTCGGGTTTCTACGGCTTTCTTGATATGTTTAGGGGTCTCCGACATACCGTTCAAGACGGTTTCTTTGGTGCCGACCACGGACCAGCCCTCAAAGGAACTGCCGGGGTCGATCCCGACAACCAGATCCTGGTTGTCAGGCTGTACTTCGTAGGTCAGGATGATGCAGAAGATACCGATCTTGTTCCAGTACGGCTTTGCCCGCCCCTGCTTGAGGAGCAGGCGAGCTCGTGCTGGCGTAGCTGGCATCAACGGCGTCCTGTGAGAATCCAGAACCGGAACTCTCATGGTATTCCCTTTCTCCCGGTCGAGCCGGGGTTGCATTTCCCTTCGGAGGTGCGAGACAGGCTTAGTACCCAGAGAGGTACGTCGGGTTCGGCGTGCCCGGAAGAGGGCAGAGCTAGGGAAACACTCTGCCGTTCTTGTAGCCCGTAACGCTGCTGCAATTTCTTGCCTCCTAGTCTACTGTTTGGTCCCGCGTAGCCGTTTGCAGGCCCCCGGTTTTAACCGGGGGTAGTTGACGTTCTCCGTCAGGATGATCTGCAGGCCGCCCTGCCCCCCGGGGCCGAGGGGGCGAACCCCCACCCGGAGGTCGTAGCCGCCGTAGGGACTCTTCTTGACCTGGGTGTACCGGGCACCATGCCTCTTGTATCGCTTTCGGAGGGCTTCGGCCTCCGCTTTGGTGAGACCTGAAGCCATCAGCGCGAACTTGAGGGGAGTTTTGGGGGGCATCATCGGGGGATCACCGCCCCCGGTTCAGCCGGTCTGCCTTCTGCTGGCCCGCAGGGTTTGCCGCGGGGTTTTTCACCCGGCGGAACACATATGTCAGATACGCGGGCCTTCCCTCAACGGAGGCTTGTACAACCCGGACCAGAGATCCTTGGATCTTTGCCCGTTCCTTTGTTCTCTCTGCTTCCCGTTTGTCAAAGGACGAACCGAGAAGGTAATACTGGCGGTCACCGAATGTCCGATACGGGGCAAAGCGAAGGCCATCTTTTCTACGACTGTTTCCCATTTTTACCTCATTTTAGGGGACAGAACACCGAGAACTGGTTGTCGAGCACTTTGACGATCAGGAACTCATTGTATGGCTCCAAGCGCCCGTGCCGGTCTTTCGGCAGGAGGTCGCCGTAGTAGTGCATGATATTCCCCTTCGCCTCCGCAGGGGATCGGGCGAAGCTGGTCAGCCCGTCCCCATAGGTCTTCTTGTACTCGTGCCCCCCGTACCTGAATCTGAAGGGATTTAATCGGGCGAGCTTGACCGGAGTCTTCACCTCGATCATGTTCAGACGGGGTACTTTGGGATTCTTCCGCCCATAGACCGAGTAGTGAGTCAGGTCCTCGTTGGCGATCACGATGCTCTTCTGTTTGTCAGGGGGGAGTGTCTTCACGTAGTCTTGGACCGTTTTCTTGTCCTGCCCGACTGTCATGAACTGGTACCGCTTCCCGTTGTAAGTCAGCAGACCGGGCTCCATGGTGAATCCGTTGACATTGATGACCTTTGCCATTTTACACCTCATTTTTCTGCACATGCAACTCTGTTCAGCGGAAGTAGACGAAGTACTTCCGCCCGTACTGCACGACCCGGGCATAGTTCCCGAGCCGCCGGAGATCGCCAGCGTACTGCTGCGCCCTCGCCTTGGTGTGGCCGCCCGCCTCCGGGCCGTACTCGCCGGTCCAGAGCTCGAAGACCTCGCCGTTGAAGACCCGCTCCCGGGGGGGAGCGGGGGCCTGCAGTCTGGCCGGAGGCATCAGCGATCCCTCCTGAGCCGTTTGGGGAGAGCCGAGGGGTACATGCGATCCACGCGGTCCCACCAGGTTGACTGGCCCGGGGCCTGCTGGTACTTCCGGTTGTAGGCCCTCGTGTCGGGGGGCAGCGGTTTGGGCCGCAGGTAGACGAGGTACGCCGGGAAGTCCCTCGCATCCACGACCGGGGCGGGAACGACCCGGGCGTAGTAGGTCGCCCACCCCGTTTGGGAGTTGAAGACCCCTTCCCGCGATGCCTGAGCGACCGCTTCCGCGTCCTCGCGGTACCGCTCCGCGTACTCGAGGGTATACCACTTCCCCTCGAACTTCCGCTTGGCTGGCCACTCTTTGGGCCAGCGTTCTTTGCGCGGAAGGGCCCCTTTTTTGCCGGTACGGTCCCCCCACAGGTTGTGGTCTGCGGGGCGTTTCTTGTTTCCAGTCTTCTGTTTCATGGTTTTTGCCTCTGAGTTCTCAAACCTGCACCTCGGTCCACGCGAGCACCAGCCCCGGAACCGATACCTGATCGAACTGCTCCCCGCCGAAGGGGGTCCCCCGCACCACGACCGGCACCGGGAGCGGGCCGGTCGCCTTCGGGGTCTTCCGGGCGAAGATGTCGTAGCCGTCCCGGCCCAGGGGGAGGGCGGGCCCCCCCGCGACCTTTGCCTGCCGCATCAGGTAGCCCGCCTTGCGTCCCGTGCGGAGGCAGAGCCGGACCACCTCGCGGTCCCAGTAGGTGCCGACATAGGTGTAGGGCTTGCCATCGAACCACTTGATGCACTTCATCGCCGGGTACCCCCTTTGGCCCAGACGACCGCCTTCTCGGTGGCGATCACCGGGGGGAGCAGGTCGTACATCTGCTGCAGCGCCCGGCGGCTGATCGCCGGGTGCGCGAAGAGTTTCTGGACCCCGCCGCTCACCGGGGCGATCCAGGCGTTCCCGCCCAGCCGGCGGATCGCGAGGGCGTCGTCCTGAAGCCGGAGCAGGGGGGCCGGGTCCCCGGCGAGGGCCGGGGCGGACCCGATGCAGACGAACGGGATCCCGGCGACGACCCGCTGCTCGAGGTAGCGCCACGGGGGGGCGGCCGGGTCGAGGAGCGAGGGGGTAGGGGGTTGCCGCATTTTACACCACATTTTACCGTTGAGGCCTCATCAGTTCCGATATGTCTGCAGCCGGCCGCCGGACATCCGGGTCTGGATCATCCCGCCGCGGGCGAGGTGGTCTGCGGGGGAACCCCGGACGACATCGACCCAGATCCCATACCCCTGAGCATCCTTGAGGACGCGGGCGTGCCGGACGACCTGGGCCGCCCGCTTCCGCTCGGCCTGCGCCTCGGCCTTGGTGGTGTACCTAGCCCAGATCTCAAACCGTTTCCCGCCGATCCGCTTGAACTCCTGTTCGGGAACCTTGACTTTGGACATTTTATCCCCTCAGAGGTTGATCCGATACCCGCCCTGAACCTTGCGCCCGTGCCAGACGCTGTTCGCTGGCCACATCAGGGCCGCATCCAGGTAGGCGCTTGCCCGTGAGGGATGCACGAACTTCCCCTGGGGGTATTCGCCGTTCTCAGCCTTGAGGCAGTACCCGCCACGATACGGGACCGCTTTGATGAGGAGAGTTTTCTTCGGGGTTGTCTTTGACATAGTGACCACTTTGCTCCAGTTTTTCACAGGCTTTTTTTCTGACCTGCTTTGCACTTGACCCGGTACCGCTCCAGTTTCCCCTGCTCGCGAGGAGTCGCGGTGGCGTTGAGGCTCTGCCAGACGGCCCGTTTCGAGACCCCGTAGGCATCCGCGATCTGGGCCTGCGAGTAGCCGAGCTTTGTCAGGTAGAGGTACCGCGCCCGCCGCGTGGCGAACCGCTGGTCGGCGGTAGCGAGGTCCTTTTTTGCGATCTGCTTCGGCACCGGTGTTCCTCCGCAGCGGGACCCTGTTGTCGATCCCGTTGCCGATGGGTGGAGGGTCAGAACGAGGAGAGATATAGTTTGCCTATGGGTCAACTACCCCCGGTTGAAACCGGGGGCTTGCCTCCCGAAGAGGCTCCTGGGGTGGTTGACGGCACCCCACTGTCCCGTAGGGCAGTAAATTTGTTGCGGATGTTGATCGCGGCGTTGATGTCACTGTGATCAGTGTGACCGCAGTGCGGACAAGAAAAGGAATGACGAGATCGGACTCCAAGCAACCCACATCGGGAACAGGTCTGGGACGTGTAGGCCGGATTGACCTCTGCGGTCTCTCCCTTCCCGGCGACCTTGTAGGCCACGACCGCCCGGATCATGCCCCGGGGCCAGGCCGAGAGCCGCCTGTTCGAGGCTTTGGACCGCTTCTTCTGAGACTCCTTCCCCTTCTTCTTCGGGAACGAGAGGTCTTCAAAGACGAGCATACAGTTCTGAGGAGACCATTCGACAAGGTGCTTGGCAGCACAATGACAGAAGTCCCGGGTTCGCCGCGATCTCTTGCGCGACAGCCGTTTGAGGGCACGAACCACGCTTCGCGTGTTCTTTCCCTCTGCCTTCTTCGCTTCGAGTTTAGTTTGAAGCCGGGCGTTTGTCTTGCGCGTTCTGGTGTTGAGTACCCTTCGGTGCAGTCCGGTGATGAACAGGGTTCTTCCGTCAGCGTCTACGGCAACGATCGCATTCGTTTCGTTGAGATCGACCCCTACCGGGACGATCCCGGGAGCATCTGGAACTTCGAGCGTCACGCAAACATGTCCGATGAACCGGTCCCCCTTGGGGACAACAACAACGCTGTCAATGGTGTGGGCGCGATCAAACGCATCCCGGAACACATCGGGAACCTGATACGCGAGGTGTTTCCTTCCCTTCACGGTCCAGATCGACAGAGTGTTCCCGGACTTGAATGAAGCATCCCGCCCTCGCTTCCCGATGAGGAAGAGAGCGTACGGGGTTTTCCATCGAAACGGGTGAGTTATGTCGTGACCGTTTTTTCGGGCTGCTACGTATGCCCCGGCGGTAAGACGGATGGCGGTACAGGTGAGTTGGCTCGAAAGGGCGCCTTTGACGGCACGGTACTCGGCCTTGTGCAGACGAAGAGCATTGAGAGGCTTGCCGGAATTGTATGCCGTGGGAGAGATCTGATTGCAGACCGCAGTAAACGCATCAAGCGTCTCACGGAGGTCGGGATCAGGATCAATGACCACATGCAGGGTCTTCTGGACAAGCATCACTATAATATTACCACTATGAGGTTAAATATGTGTTGGTTTAGTGGGGACAGTGCGGCGCGATTCCTCCCCCGGTTGAAACCGGGGGTCCCCTCGCGCCGAAGATATGGGGCTGTGGTGCGGATCGGAGAAAAAATCGTCGGGGGAGTTGTCGAACGGGGGGCGGGGCGGGGAGATCCACAATCCCGATCCGGGATCGCCCCGGATCAGGGGCCGGATCGGGGATCCGGGGATAATGATCCGGGAAGATTCCTGAACGGGGCTACCTCAACTGCCGGAGCCGGAGGTCGCTCAGCAGTCTCCGGAACGCCGCTTCGTCCGGGGCATCGGGGAGGTTCGAGGCATCCCGTGCCGCAGCCAGGTCCCGGAACGCGGCCTGCACCTCGCGGTCCTCGACCGTCCACGACACCGGCCGGTACTCGATCCGCCCGGTCTCGAAGAGGGTGATCCCGAACCGTGCCGTCCGGTAGGCGGTGGCGAGGCTTTTGTGCGGGTCCCGGACGGCGGCCCGCTTGACGCTGTCCGCGTACTGGCTCTGGGCCATCCCCATGATCGAGTGGTACGAGGCCCGGCTGACGGTCTTCCGGGCGAGCGAGGCAAGGGCGTCGAGCACGGGAGAGGGCTCCACGACGACCGGCGAGGTGACGGTCCAGAGGTTGTTGACATTGCCCTTGATGAGTTGGGCGACGAGATGGCCGATCTCCGAGTAGGAAATATCCATCTCCCGCCCGGCCTCGTCCACGTACTGCCGCGTCGGACGGGTCTCCGGGACCCGGTGCCCTTCGAGGATCCGGCGGGTCGGGACTTGATACACGACGACATGGTCGTAGTCGCTCTCGGGGGTCGCCATGCCCCACATCCGCGACCCGACCTCGGTCACGAAGAGGGTTTGCCCCTCAATCATCCTTCGCCCCCCCATGATGCGAGAAGAACCCCGACACAAACCCGATCAGGGCCCCGATGTCGTGGAGCGGGATGCCGGTCACCCCGAACCCCGCCAGGGCGTGGAGGGCCATCCCCCCAAGGGGAGTCAGTCCCACTACCCAGCCGCAGACCGCACCGACCAGCGTCGAGAGGATCACCACCACAAAGCTCAGGAGGACTACCAAAACCCCAGCGATCAAACCCGCCGTCGCCCCGCTCATTCTGACCCCCGGTTTCGCTCTTCCCGCTCCCGCTGGATGGCCTCGCTGACTTTCTGGCCCCTCTCGGGATCGTATGTGTAACTCCTGAAGAGGTAGCCCGCGATGAGGGAGGATACTGCCGGTGTGTGATAGCGCACCACCTCGTCACGGACATCCAGTTCCAAGGAAAATAACTGGGAGTTCAATTCGCGCATTGAATTGGAAATGCTGTGCCACCGGTCATAATCTAGATCGAGGTAAATCCAGAGTCGCGGCTTGAGCCAGAACATTACGCGCTCGAGGTGCTGCACTACCTTCGGGAGCAACCACCGCTCGATCCTAATCTGCAGCCGGGTCATCTCACACCCCCAACTGCCGCTGCCGGAGGAACGGTTTCAGGTCCTCCTTGATGTAGTACTTCGCCCCCAGGTCCTGCAGCAGGTCCACGGCCTCGCGGGCGAACCGGTGCCAGTCGATGGCCGCCTCGATCTTTGCCATGTCGCCGGAACGGGCGTTCAGCTTCCCGACCCGGAACTGGTCCACATACTCATGCGTCTCCCGGATGATCGCGAGGGTCTGGGCCGGGTCGATCACCGGCTCGCAGGAGACCCACGTCTCGATGCCGAGCCGGTGCGCCGCCCGGAGGGCCGCGACCCGGCCGGCGTAGGAGTCGGCGCCGGGCTCGTAGCGGGCGAGGTCCTCGGGGTCGGTGAACGTCAGGGTGGCGGCGTAGGTGCAGCGGGCCTTGTGCTCCGCGAGGAGGTCGAAGTCCCGGATGCTCCGCCGCCCGCCCTTGGTGAGGATCTGGACCGGCTGCTCGTGCCGGAGGAGGATCTCCAGCGCCTGCCGGGTGATCCCGCACCGCTCCTCGATGCTCTGATACGGATCGCACGTAAAGCAGAGCAGGATCGGCTTCTGGTTCCCGGCCGCCTGGAGGGCCTTGGCGTCCTGGACGAGTTTCGCGATGATCCCTGCCCGGGGCACGGGCTGGTGGAAGTCTTCGACCTTCATATGCAGAACATCTGAGGCGTAGCAGTAGACACATCTGGAGGAGCATCCCCGATAGAGATTGAGGGCAAGGGGGGAATACTCCCGCGCCCGGCCCCTCGGTTCGTAGACGACCGAGAGCGTCATGCAGACCCCCGGTATACGGTTCCCGCCTTCGGCAACTCCCGCACGGCCCCCCGGAGGTCCCGGGCCGGGATCTCGAGCGGGGGGGCTTCCCCGACATAGACCCGGAAGAGATCCCCCTCCCAGACCCCGTAGCCGACCTCCGTCCCCGTGCCGTCGTACACCGGCGTCCGGCGGCCGACGACCCCGAAGAAGAGGATGACCTCACGCCGGGAGATCGCGAGCAGCCGCCCGGTCTGCTTCTTCGCCGGCAGGATCAGGACCGCCTCCGCGAGCCCCGCCCCGATCCGGGACCGGCCCCCATCCACGGTACCGTAGGGATAGCCCATCTCAGGCCTCCGGCACATACACGAGAACCCCCTGCTGGAGTTTCTCTGCCAAGGTGTCGATGAACGGAGCCACATCTTCCGTGACCGTATAGCAGTACCCCGCCCAGCCGTCGCCAGTCGGCCCGTAATGGCCTTCGATGATCCCGTAGTCCTCCAGCGTGATCAGGGCGACCCGGGTAACGGCCTTGCTCATGAGCGGGGCCAGCCGGGGGACCAGCACGGGGATCGTGGCGGGGGCCCCTTCCCGGTTCATCTGCCGGATCTCGATGGCGAGCCGGAAGGAGGCGCTGAGCGTGCCCGGGGGCCGTTGCCGGGCCCGATCATTCTCTGTGGATGGCATCCCGCTCACACCTCCTCGGCCGCGACGATGTTCCGGTACCACGAGAGGGGCTGGACCCGCCAGCCCGTGCAGGTGACCTGATACCGCCCGCCCGCCTTCAGGCTCGCGTAGCGGTCGGAGGCGTCGAACTGGAGCCGGAAGAGGTTATCCTCAACCGTGAAGGCTTCGCCTTCCTCAGTCAGGATGAGGTAGATCCCGTCCTCGCCGTGCGCCCCGATCCACTCCTCGACGGTGATGGTGGCCTCGGAGACCGTGATGGACCCGGCGGCGGCCACCCCCGTGAAAGCCCCCATGAGGAGGATGAAGACCGTCCCGATGAAGACCAGGGGGTCCTTCCCGGGGTGTCGCAGGCCCCGGAGGCAGAAGAGCACATCCCGGACAAGGTCACTCACGGCACCCGCCCCCCGAAGAGGACCCCCATTCCCGGCGGCCGGATCATACTCACCCGGCCGAAGACGAAGGCGAGGAAGAGTTTCTCAATCTGGGTCAGGTTCTCGATCCCCCGGCCCGCGTTGATCATGTCGAGGACATCAGTCCTGAGCGGGCAGGACAGGATGACGGTCTCGAACAGCCAGCGGTTCAGTTCCTCGGCCCGGCCAGCCGGGATCCCGAGGGCCGCCGGGACGGACGTAGAATAGTCCGGCGGCGGCGTTAAACGAGATGGTTCAGCCATTTTACACACCCATTTTATAAACCTGCACATGCAGGTTCACCTGATGATTATCAGTCATTTTATATATCCTTTCCGGTTTCACCCGGCGGGATCGTCGGGAACCTCCTCCACGATCATCCCCTGGACGAGGGCCATCCGCTTCCCCTCGCCGGAGGCCGGTTTCCCGATGAGGACATAGAAGTCCAGATACAGGTCGATCTCGTCCTCCGGCTTCGCGATCCCGGCCAGCCGGTCCACGAACGCCTGCAGGTTCCCGAGGGTGACGGTGGCGATCGGGAGGGCGTCGTCGGGCGACCCCTCCACCACCGCGACGGTCTCGGCTTCGTTCCGCTCGATCACGGTATAGTCTTCAATCATGGGTTTTTCCTCGCTTCGATCTGGCGATACACTTCTGTCAGCCGCCCTTCGACCGCCGCCCAGTGGTAGCGGTCGCGGATCGCGGCCAGCCCATTCTCCCCCATCGTCCGGGCGGCGACCGGGTGGTCTGCGAGCCAGGTCGCCGCATCCACGATCCCGTCCACATCCCCCGGGGCCACTAGGAGCCCGCACCGGGCGTCCTCAACCACCCGCCGGATCTCCGGCAGGGCAGAGGCGATCACCGGGACCCCGGCGGCCATGTACGCAAAGAGCTTGTTCGGGAGGCCGATCCGGATGTTCTCGTACTCGGGTTGCAGGAGGACCAGCCCCACCCCGGCGGCCTGGAGGGCGGCCGGGACCCGGGCCTGCGGGAGGTAGCCGAGGCAGGTGACCGGGGCGGCGGGGGGGAGGGCGACCGCCCGGTTCCCGATCAGCGTGAGCCGGGCGTCCTCCCACCCGGTGGCCCTGAGCCGGTCCACCGCCGCCAGGGCTTCAGGAACCCCGTGGAAGGGGTGCAACTTGGCGGCGATGCACGAGAAGGCGTGCAGGTCGAGGGTCGCCGGCGGCGGGAGGAGGGTCGTGGCGGGGTCGGGGTAGTTCGGCAGGATCACGGGGCGGTCGAACCGGGTCCCGACACTCTCCGAGACCGCGATCACGGCATCGGTCCGCCGGGCCAGCCACCGCTCCACCGGGTCGATGAGGGGGGCGAGGGTCTGCGGGGCGCCGAGAGCCGGGGAACGATCCCCGCGACCTCCCGGTGCAGGAACGGGCCGGCTCCACACCGGGCATAGACCGCCACCAGGGTCTCCGCATACTGCCGGAAGTCCGTGAAGTCGCTCACGGTTCCCCTCTCCCTCTCGGCATCCGGGCGAGGGCGGTGATGAACTCCGCGCTCAGCCGCTGCGGATCGTCTTTCAGCACCTCGTGGTGGGCCGCCAGGATCGCCTGCGGGCTCTCCCCCTTGGTCTCCCGGAGCCGGGCCCGGCCCGCGACGGCGGCGGGGTTGACGACCGCGGCCCGGCTACTTTTTCTTCTTTTTGCGGGCACCACGACCTGCCGGCGTTCCGCCGCCGGCATCCGGGCGAAGCACTCCCGGCAGACATACCGGGTCACCTCCCGGTGCAGGCCCGGCGGGAGGTAGCGGTATTTCAGGACCCGGTGTTTCTGGTAGACCAGCCCGCACTTCAGGCAGACTTTGTGCTCGGCATCCGGTTTCTGGTCCGTGATCGGGACCCCGGGCCGGGGCGCCACCCGCGTCCCGGCTCTCGTGTGGCATTGTTCTGGCGACATTTTTCTTCCCTCTTGGCACATTTTTGCGGGTTTGCTGCTCTTCCAGGTCCGCGACCCGACCCCGGAGATCCTTGATCTCGTTTAAGGTGTGCGTGAGCAGCGTCACGATCTGGGTGAACTGGTACTCCAGCGTCGTTCCGCCCTGGACGTGGGCGAGGACGGTGTTCGCGGTCGCGGAGAGCGATCCTAATGTCTCCCGGATCGGGTCGAGCTGCTGGCAGAACCCGTCCAGGATCGTCTTGCTCTGCTCGACCATCCCCCGGGCGACCGACCGTTCCACGAGCGGATCGAGGTGCAGGGCGTTCCGCAGCCCCCGGTCGATCTGGTCCGCGAGGATCGGGTCCGTGGTCTCGATCTCCCCGGCGTCCGGCCGCCCGTGGTGGGCGAGCGAGTCGTCGCAGTAGACCCCCGGCGTCGTGAGCCGCTGCCCGGCGTCGAGCACCGTGCGGGCAGTCTTCGAGGCGAAGGCGAAATGCGGCTTGTCGATGATCTGCGGGGTGCCGAGCGTGAGCCGGACCCCGAACCACCCCTGCTCCTCCACGAACCGGGCCACCCCGTCCTGGATCTGAGCCGCCGCGAGCGCCGTGGCCTCCTCGACATCGGCGGCCATCAGGTGCGTCCGCTCGACCCGGTAGGCGACGAGCGACTTCCCGTGATACTCGACCCCGACCGTGCCCCCGACCGTCTGGACGTGGAAGAGGTGGCGCTCGGGGCCCCGCGGTTTCCAGGACCGGACGAGGATCGCCCGGGCCCGGCTCTGCCGCCACCCGGCGGTGACGAGCGGCTGGGTCTGGTCGAGGATCGGGATCTTGATCTTGAGGTGGTGGGGGATGCAGAGCGTGTAGGACCCGTCTTTGTGCGGGTTCTGCGCGAGAAGAGCCTGGAGTTTGGGGGTGACCGCGTAGCCGGTCGCCCGGCCCTGGAGCGGGTCGGTGGTGGCGACGGTATGAGTCTTCCCCCGATGCGTAAAGGTGATCCGGCGGGCGACGAGGAGCCCGTAGGTTTCGAGCCTCCGGACGACCTGGCAGACGTAACTCCGGGACTTCTTGAGCCGGCGGGCGATGTTGGCCTGGTAGTCGCCCTGCTCGAGGAGCCGGATGATATCGATCTGAGTCGCGTTCAGTGACCGGACATACTGGACTGCCGCAAGGTCATCGAACGTTGCCTGCCGTTCTGCCAACTGTTCGCCACGTCCCCTGAATCAAAGAGTGGGTGCGGGGTACCGTGGCGTGCCTGCCGGGGGCGAGGAGGGGGTCAAAGACCCCCCCGATACCCCCCCGGGCCCGGAACGCTCCCATGTTACACCGCATTTTACCGCATTTTTCAGCACATTTTACGCGAAAGGAGGGGCGGTTAGGCCCCGGTGAGCGGGTTCGGGCCGATCTTAGCGGCACGCCGATAGCGCCGCACGGTCTGGAGAGCCTGGGACTCCAGCCGGCGGGCCGATGAGATCATGCCGGCCCCTTTGAGCGCCGCGGCTTTCGCCGCCAGCGCCCGCACCGTCTTCTGCTCGGGCTTCGACAGGCCGTGGAGGTTGCGGAGCTCCTCCTCCACGGTCGGCGGAACCTTTTTCCCGAACGCTCGGCGGACTGTTTGGAGCACCGGACGATCTCCGTCGGGCGCGTTCACCTCATTTTTGGGACACATTTTACGACCTCCCCCCACACAAGCGAACCCCCAGGAACAGCCGGATTCACCAAGATGAAGGGTATACTCAATCATTGAGTATAGGTCCGTCATAAAGATTGCCTATCAGTTGCCCGGGCGAGAGAGGGGAGGTTTTCGTGAAGTCCGCGAACGTGCCGCCGGGCAGGGGGAACATGGAACGGCCCCGGATCCGGCAGATGAACACAGTACCGGACGCCGTTCACTCTCCCCCAATTTCAGTGAACAACTCTCGGACCAGGAGAGTTGTTGATAATGCCCTACCTGATCTGGGGGCCGGTATTGTCCAATGTGCCTGTAACTTTCCAGTACCCTTGGATGGGTACAACCCCCTTGGACCCCCCTCAACGCTCAGGTCTATTCCCGGATGCGCTGCGAGGCTCCGTGCCCTGGGGGAGGGTTCCCCCGGGGGGATCGGGCGACCACCCCGTAGCGATGTTCACCCCGGAACACCCCTGCGGTTAACAGCCGAGAATTAAGACATCTGACCGAAGGATCCAGATATCCCCTGCATTTCCATGCAATCAGAAGTTAACATCCACTAAGGAGGGGTATAAGAATTGGTGTTAACCGGAACACCCCCCACTGTCCTGGCGAACGGCATGGGTGTGAGAAAAAACCAATAGGCCTGGGTCTAGGCCGGAGAGAAGAGGGGAGAGGGGGGTTAGCGCGGGGACCGCTTCTTCGGTGTGGAGGTCGCCCGGCCGGGCTTCTTCGCGGGGGAGCGACGGGGGTTGGTGACCCCCCGCCCCTCGTTGTAGCCGAAGATCTCGGCCGGGGACCGGAACCCCGGGGCCGGGACCCCGATCCCCGGGCCGAAATTCAGGAAGGGTTTTGGTTGCTGCGGGGCCCCGAACCCGAACCGGGGGCCCTGGGGCCGAGAGGTCTCCTGCTGCGGGCCCCCGAACCCGAACGGGGATCCTTGCGTCCGGGGGGGGTCCTGCTGCGGGGGCTGGTCCCCGAACTCGCGCCGGAACTTGGCTTCCTCTCGCATCATCTCGAGCTGGAACCGGCGTTCTTCCCGGGCGAGTTCCTGCTGCTCCCGCTGGACCTCCATCGCGGCCTTCCGCCGCTCGACCTCGCGCTTGCGCCGTTCCAGGGCAAGTTTCTGTTCCTGTTCCTGCCGGACGAGGGCTTCCGCGTTCTTCCGCTCGACCCAGGCCGCGTAGCGGGAGAGCCCGGCCGATGCCGCCGCGGCCCCCTGCACCAGGGCCCCCCCGGCCATGACCGCATACCGGCCGCCGGCCTGGAGGATCTCTTTGGCTTTCTGCTTCTGCTCAGCCCGCCGCTGCTGCCGGGCAAGGTCGTCGGCAGACGGGGGGGCGGTCGTCGGGCCCGGTGCGTCCACCGGATAGTACTCGCGGTCGGGGGGAGCGTAGTCGTCAAGGTCTTTTTTTGTCCGTGCCATGGAGGGCATCTCCTCCCGGAGAGGGTTTCCCCGGCAGGAGAAATAGATTGCCTATGGAAGAATTGCTTCTGGGGCATCTGACGAAAAATCGTCGGGGGAGTTGTCGAACGGGGGCCGCTCCGGCGAGATCCGGGGACAGCAGATCGGATCTCCCTCGAAAAGAAAGATATTCGAAATCGGGGGAAAATGTTCCGGGAATGTTCTCAAACGGGGGCACGAGCGGGGTTAGTCCTCGGCCGCGAGGCGACCCGTCTCCCGCAGCCGCACCCCCCGGGCGACCAGGAGAAGGAATGCCCCCACGGTCAGGGCGATGGCCCACCCGAGAGCCCGATCAGTGAGGAGGAACTCGTCGCTGGGGATGGTCCCGGTGGTGGGGGGCGGGGGCGCGATCTCAGGCAGGATCTGTGGCCCAGACGGCCGGAACGGCAGGTTCTCGATCTGCCGGGCTGGGTCGTGGGTATCCCTGACGAGGAAGTAGCCGTTGAGGGCGGCGAGGAGCACGCTGCAGACGAGCCCGATCAGGACCCCGTAACTGAGCAGGACCTGCAGGCGGTCGGGGGGCATCCCCGTCACCGCTTTTCAAGCGACTGCAGCAGCCGGGTGAGGTCGATCCCGAACTTCTCGTTGAGGACCTTGTCGCAGACTTCCAGGCCGACCTTGAGGTTCCCCTGCCCCTCCCGGAACTCGAAGATCCGGGTCTTGTCGCGGCGGGTGCGGATGGAGATCTCGATGTTGTATTCGCTGAGCAGCCGGACGATCTGCCGGAGTTCGTCGGGCGAGTAGGTTTCGGCCGGGCAGACCGGGGGGAGGGGGATCCTGGGCGCTCCCAGGACGGGCCAGGTTTCTGTATGTGCAGGTTTTTTCATCAGGAGGTCACCACCATGCTAACGCATCTTCTAAGAGACTGTAGAGGGCCAGGATCACGAAGATAGCCTGGAAGCCGACGAGGCCGATCACGACGAGCCAGAGGGGCCCGTGGCCGAGCGTCAGGCCGAAGAGATAAAAGCCGATCGCGCTCCCCAGCGCCCCGGTCAGGATGACCCGGGCGGGGTCCTGCATCGCCATGCAGAGGACCGCTAAGAGGATCATGACCCCGAGGAAGAAGAGGATCGTGCCGAGGGGGAAGAGGGTCTTGACCCGGAGAGCGTCTGCCGGGGCCCCCGACGTGGTGTTGGCGAGGACGAGTTGGTGTTCTTCATTCGGGTTCAAATCGGATAAATAATACATTCCCCGCCCTTCGGCCGTGCCCTGCTCGATCCCGTCCACGAGAACAAGGGTATCGTTGCCGTAGGCTGCTGCGGGCCACTCCCACCGGATGTAGGTTTCCCCGACCTCGGCGGTAACCTGGCCCGCTGCCGGCGCGATCAGGAGAAGCAGCAGGAGCAGGATGATGGGGAGGAGCCGGGGCATGATCAGGCCCTCAGTTTTTTGACGAAGAACCCGGCGACGGCGAGGATCCCGCAGGCGGTGGTCGCGAGGGCGACGCCCTGCCACCCGATCCGCACCGGCTCGCGGAAGGGAACGGTCTCGTTGGCAGACTCGGCCAGGCCGGGGGTCTGGTTCACGTCGGGGGCCGGGGCCTTGCTGAGGATCGTGATGCCGAGGATCAGGAAGAAGAAGATGCCCACCATGAGCAGGATCGGTACGAATAACCCCATTTTTCTCCCCATTTTACACCTCTCCGGGATCGATCACCACGGAATACAGAAGTACTTGCTCCACGATTCGGGAAAAGAGAAGATAAATGTTGTCTGTGTTTCCCCCCTCACAGGAGCGAGAGGATAACTACCAGCGCGACCGCGAGGCCCACCTGCAGGGCGGCGAGGAGCAGGACCGCCCGGCGGACCCGGGCCAGGACCTCGGCCTTCGCGGCGGTGACGGCCCGCCAGAGGGCGACGGTTTCGCCATCCTGCCCGACCTGCTTGAGGAACCGGGAGTACTGGATGGCGGCGATCTCGTCCTCGGTCAGATCGAGGGCGGGCGATGCGGGGGCCCGGGCGGGCTTCGCCCGGGGGGCGGGCAGGCTCGGCAGCCGGGCACGGAGCCGGGCGAGCAGGCCGGGGTTACGGATGTGTTGCGGCATGGTTTGGGTACCTCATGGGGGTGCTAGGGGGATGCTGCCCCCTCACAGCTTCCTCTTGGTGTAGATGTAGTAGATCAGTCCTCCGATCCCCAGAATCACGAAGGCCTGCGCGATGATGATGAACTCCGGCGGGACGAACGCCCAGAGCGAGCCCCCGATCACCATGACCAGGAGCGCCGGGATGGCGATGGAATGGCCTTTCATGGCAAGGTTGATGAAGATCGCGCCGATGACGAGCCCGAAGAACAGCGCCCCCAGCATGGCGACGTAGGGCGACCAGGTGGCCTCGGTCATGTCCTGGATCATGGTGTCCCCGTCCTCGAAGCTGTAGAGGAACTGGTCGGCGGCGGCACCATAGGTGGTGGTCGGGTGCGGGCTGAGGGTCGGCAGGGTGAAGGTCTTCTCGGCCCCGTAGCCGTCCGCGCAGGCGGCCCGGTAGTAGTAAGTCTGGCCGGCGATGAGGGGGAACCGTTTGAGCGGGGTCTGGATGAGCGAGCCCGGTTCGGCCGTCACGGGCTCGGACTTGAACCCGTAGGAGTTGGACTTGGTGCCGTACTCGAACCAGACCTCGGTGTCGGCGGCGGCCGCGAGCTCGCCGTTCAGGACGGCTTCCTGCGTGCCGAGCCCGGTCGCGTCCAGGGTGACGACGAGGTCGCTCGCGGGGTAGCGGGAGGTGTAGCCGGGATCCCCGGCGGCGTAGATGGTGATGAGATCGGTCTTGGTCACGGCGTCACTGCCGCCGGGGTTCGTGACCGTCAGGGTGACGGGGTAGGTGCCAGCGGTGCGGTAGATGTGGGTCGGGTGCCGCAGGATTGAGGTCTCCCCGTCCCCGAAGTCCCAGTGCCACGCGGTCGGGGCGTTCGTGGAGGTGTCGGTGAACCTGACGGGAACCGGGGCGTGCCCCGAGGTGGGGGCGGCCGTGAAGGAGGCGACCGGCGGGACATGGGTCGCGGTGATGTAGTCGGTTCGGGTCGTGACGGTGCTGCCGTAGAGGTTGGTGCCGGTCAGGGTGACGGTGTAGGTGCCCGGGGTCGCGTAGGTGTGGCTCGGGTTCTGGGCCGTGGAGGTTGATCCGTCCCCGAAGGTCCAGAGGTAACTCGTCGTCTCGGAGCAGGTGGCGGTGAACGCCACGGTCAGGGGGGCGGTGCCGGTCGTCGGGGTGCCGGAGAACGCCACGGTCGGAAGGATCCCGGCGTGGACGGCGCTCGGGTGGGTCGCGGTGTTCTCGGTCCCGACCCCATAGACCGTCAGGGTGACGGTGTAGTAGCCGGGCGTCGTGTAGACATGGACCGGGTGCTGCTGGGTCGAAGTCGCCCCGTCCCCAAAGGTCCAGCGGTAGCCGGACGGGGTGGCGACCGAGGTGTCGGTGGTGCTGGTGAACTGGACGGCCAGCGGGACCATGCCGTAGGAGAGGTTCTGGGTGAAGGCGGCGGTGAACTGGTAGTCCGCGGTGATGTAGCCGGCCCGGGTCTCGGTCTGCTCGTCGGCGGCGTGGGTGACCGTCAGGGAGACGGGGTAGAGGCCGATGGCCGTGTAGGTGTGGCTCGGGTTCTGAAGGGCGCTAGTTGTGCCGTCCCCGAACGTCCAGAGCCAGGTGGTCGGGAATCCGGTTGAGGTGTCGGTGAACTGGACGGTGAGCGGGATGTACCCCGTCCGGGGGGTGGCGGAGAAGCCCGGCACCAGGGGGTCGTAGGCCGCGATGAGGCCGGTCTGGGTCTCGGTGTCGGTGGTCAGCGGCGGGTTCTCCCCGATGATGCCGTCCGCCACGGTCAGGCAGACGGTGTAGGTGCCAGCGGCGGCGTAGGTGTGGGCCGGGCTCTGGTCGGTCGAGGTGTTACCGTCGCCGAAGTCCCAGAGCCAGGTGGCGGGGGTGCCGGTGCCGGTGCTGGTGAACCGGACGGTTAGGGGGGTGAGGCCGAGGGTCTCGTCCACGGTGAAGGCGGCGGTCACGGGGTCGAAGACCTTGATGTACTCGGTCTTCGTCTCGGCGTCCTCGTCCGCGGGGTTGCTGGCCGTCAGGGTGACGGTGTAGTTTCCTTCTGCCGTGTAGGTGTGAACCGGGTGCTGCTCGGTGGCGTTGGTGCCGTCCCCGAAGTCCCAACCCCAGGCGGTGACGTTGCCCGTCGAGGTGTCGGTGAACTGCACGGCCAGCGGGACGAGCCCGGCAGTCGTGTCCGCGGTGAAGTTGGCGGTCACGGGGTCGTAGAGGGTGATGAGACCGGTCTTCGTCTCGCTATCCTCGCCGTAGGCGTTGGTGGCCGTCAGGTTGACGGTGTAGGTGCCGGCGGTCACGTAGGTGTGCGTCGCGTTCTGGAGGGTCGAAGTGTTGCCGTCCCCGAAGGTCCACGCCCAGGAGGTCGGGGTGTGGTCGGAGGTGTCGGTGAAGGTGATCGCGGCCGGGACGACTCCGAGAGTGGCGGAGGGGGCGAAGTTCGCGGCCGGCGGGTAGCCGACGTCGATGTAGGCCGCCCAGGTGCTGATGTTGTAGCCGTAGGCGTTGCTGGCGTTCAGGGTCACGCTGTAGGTGCCCGGGGCGGCGTAGGTGTGGGTCGCGTTCCGGTCGGTCGAGGTATTCCCGTCACCGAAAGCCCAGGCCCAGGAGGTGATGTTGCCCGTGGAGGCGTCGGTGAACAGGATGGTGCCGCCGACCGGGATGAGGGTCGCGTTCGCTCTGAAGGCGGCCGCCGGGAGGGTCAGGACGGTGATGAGATCCGGCTGGGTGCTGAGGTTGTAGTTGTAGGCGTTGCTGGCGTTGAGGGTGACGGTGTAGAGGCCGGGGCTTACGTAGGTGTGGGCCGGGCTCTGGTCGGTCGAGGTGTTGCCGTCCCCGAAGGTCCAGCTCCAGCCGGTGACGTCCCCGGTCGAGGTGTCGGTGAACTGGACGGTCTGCGGGGCGTTGCCGCCCGTGACGTTCGTGGTGAAGGACGCGGTGGCGGGGGTCAGGGCGGTGACGAGCTCGGTCTGGGTGCTGATGTTGAACCCGTAGGCATTCGATGCGTTGAGGGTGACGGTGTAGGTGCCAGCGGCGGCGTAGGTGTGGCTCGGGTTCTGGTCGGTCGAGGTGTTGCCGTCCCCGAACGTCCACGCCCAGGAGGTCGGGGCGCCGGTCGAGGTGTCGGTGAACTGCACGGCCAGGGGGGTGTTCCCCCCGGTGACGTTCGCGCTGAAGTTGGCGACCGGGACGGGGCCGACGTCGATGTAGGCCGCCCAGGTGCTGATGTTGTACCCGTAGGCGTTGGAGGCGTTGAGCGCGACCGTGTAGGGGCCGGGAGCGGCGTAGGTGTGAACCGGGTGCTGCTCGGTGGCGTTGGTGCCGTCCCCGAAGTCCCAACCCCAGGCGGTGACGTTGCCCGTCGAGGTGTCGGTGAAGGCGACGGCGCTCCCGGCCGGGATCACGGTGGCGTTCGCGGTGAAGTTCGCCAGCGGGGGCGCGAGGGCGGTGATGAGGTTTGTCCGGGTGCTGAGGTCGTAGCCGTAGGGGTTGCTGGCGTTGAGCGCGACCGTGTAGAGGCCCGGCACTTCGTAACTGTGGACCGGGCTCTGCTCGGTGGCGTTGGTACCGTCCCCGAAGTCCCAGAACCAAGCGGTGACGTTGCCCGTCGAGGCGTCGGTGAAGGCGACGGCCAGCGGGGCGTTGCCCTCGGTGGCGTTCTGCGTGAAGGTTGCTACCGGAGGCGCGCGGACCTCGACGGTCTGGGTGGTGGTGTTCTCGCCGTAGAGGGTGTAGGCGGTCTGGGTCACGGTGTAGGTGCCCGGCTCGGTGTAGGTGTAGGTCGGGCTCTGGGCCGTGGAGGTGTTGCCGTCCCCAAAGTCCCAGCGCCACCAGCCCGGGGAGCCGGTGCTGGTGTCCGTGAACGCGACTGCGAACGGCGCGTTCCCCGCGCTGGCGTTCAGCGCGTACTGCGCCGCTGGCGCGGCGCCGTGCAGCGTTGCCGGGCCCGTGAACTCGAGGCGCGCGCCACTGCTACGAACGGAAGCCGAGGCGGCGTAATACAAATAAAGATCACCGAGCCCCGCAGTCCGCCCATTATTCCAAGAGCCCCCCGCTAGGAGAACGCGGGTGCCTGGACTGTGACTGAACTGGTAATCCGTTCCATACGTTGACTGGCTGCCCCCGGTCACGCTGTTGGCGATGAACTGGTACTGGAGGAGGTCCTCGTGGAACAGGGATGTCCACCAGCCGGACACGGGGCCATCAGCACCCAGCGGCGTGGCTGCGGATGACTCGTAGCTCCCGGCCGTGAGCGGGTGGGTGCTGAGCGACCCGGTGCCGTTCCGCTTGACGATCTGGTACTCGGTGTTGGTCGAGGTGTAGCCGGTCACCCACTCCCACGAGTTGCCCCAGAGGTCGGTCATCGTCCGGTAGGAGGCAGGGGTGTAGCCCGCCGAGCCGGTACCGGAGCCGGTGCCGAACTCGTTGACGTTGGTGTCAACGGAGTTGTAACCGGTAATCTCTCCGGCGAACCCGGTGCCGCTGGCCTTGCTGACGATGCCGAGCCCTACGGTCTCCTGACTCCCCCAGTTGGCATACTCCACGAGGTGGAGCATCCGGATCGCAGAGTAGGTCCAGACGTTCATTGCGCCGTAGCCGTCTCCGAGGGCTTCGCCGGCGGTCTCGAAGGTGTTGATGGTTGCCTCGATCCCGGCGTTGCCGTTCGGGGTGTCGGCGGCGGCGAACTGGCTGCCGGAGACCGTGAGGGGCTCGTCGTCTGTGTAGGTGCCGGAGGTCTGTTTCAGGATGAGGAACCCGGCGGCGTCGCTGTTAGCCCAGGAGCCGGAGGAGACGTAGAGGTCCACGACCTGTCCGGCGGTGCCGGAAGTGTTGCCGGTGACGGTCGCACCGATGGCGGGGGCGGTGGTGCCGCCGTCGAAGGAGAGATTGAACATGCCGTCGCGCGGATTGTTGTAGTAGCCCGTCCAGGGTTGCTCGCCGCTCCGGCTGTCGAGGGCGAGGGTGCCGTCATCGAGGACGCGGAGCGTCGCCTCGTAGGAGCCGACATAGATGTTGTTCCGCTCGGTGCCGCCGCGCTGCACGAAGGCGGGGTGCAGGGTGAACCCGGTTTCGTTGTAGGGCGAGATCCACCAGCGATAATACCGGAACGATTCTGTGCTGGCGTTCTCGGATTTGACGTAAAACGCCGGGATCTCCGTCATGACTTTGCCCGACGCGCCGGACATATCGAGGTTGTCGCCCCGGGGGTTGGTGTCGCGGGTGACGATGTTACTGTCATTGAGGAGAACTTTCTTGATGTTGCCCCAGATCACATGACTATTGAACTCTGGTTCGCTGATCGAGTCCCCGTCCGCATCGATCCACCGGAGCGCCGGGGAGGAGTCGGAGGCGTTCCACTCGACCCCGACGACGGATCGGTCGTACGGCGGCACCCAGTCCGCGGCCGCGGCCGGGCTGACGGCGAGGCAGAGGAGGAGGAGTGCCGCGAGGAGCGGGAAGGTCCCTCGCCTCATGCCATCATCTCCTCGTCGGTCGGCAGCGGCACAACGCCGGGCGGCTCGACCTCAATCAAGATCTCGGCGGTCTGGTTCCCGGTGGCGTTGCCGACCGTCAGGGTGGCGGTGTAGGTGCCGGCGGCCTCGTAGGTGTGCCAGTGGTCGCGTTCGGTGGAGGAGAACCCGTCCCCGAAGTCCCAATGAGTATACTCCACATCCTCGCTCTCAGCGGCTGTGAATCGGACCATGAACGGCGCTGAGCCGTGGGGCGGGCTCGTGCGGTAGTCCACGGCGTAGACGGTGCCGAGGGTCCTCGGCGTCGGCGCGGGGGTCGGGGTGGCGGTGACGTTCTCCCCGGGCGTCGTCGTCGGTTCTACGGTCGGGGCAGCCGTGATGTTGGTGCCGGGGATCGTCTCGGGATCATCTCCTTCGGAGAGGAGGGTCACCGGCCCGGCAGGCTCGCTCTCCGGGATCCACCAGGTGAAGAAGTCGATGATCGCTTCGAGGATCCCGCCGGAGGAACTATCCTCGGCGGCGACCGGAACGACGAGAAGGGCCGCCAGAACGATACAGATCAGCAGGGGCCAGATACGCATTTTACCTCTCATTTTATCTACTCCTCTGTGAAGTCGCTATTAGTTAGTCCTGAGTTAACCCGAGGTACTCCAGAAGGTCAGCCTCAGCAATCCGCCAAGATCGGCCGTTGAGCTTGATGCCTTTGAGAGGCCGGTCGGCATCGTTGAGCCATCTTCGGACGGTTTTCGGGGTGACGCGGCTGATTTCAGCCGCCTCGTTGACAGTAAGCAGGCAGATTGCCGTACTGATTGGAGGCGTTGATCGCACTTTCCGGCGCATAATGCCTGTGTGTGGCCCTTAAGATTGTATAAAGAATACCTATGGAAGCGCACTCTGCCGGGCGCGCGCGCCCTCCATCGCCTTGAGCAAGGGGTTCTGGATGCCGAGGTCTTCCGACGCCAGATCCATGATCGCAAGGATCTTCGGGTTATCAAAGAGGTACTTACGCTTTCAGGTATCTGCAACTAAAGGGGTTTGTGTAAACAAAACCCATTGAAAAAAAGAGTTCTTTTTCCCAAACAATTTATGAAACTCAAAATGGCACGCCCCACACAGCGTTACCCCGTTCTCTAAAGTGTGCCGCAAATCTAGGTGATCGGCATAACTGTAGATGTGGTGAGCGTTCAGGCGGTACCCCCTCTGACCACATTTTTGACAGATGTAATCATCCCTCTCAAATACCCCCTTCCTCCAGTCTTTGTATTTTTTGGAAGAGAGATCCCGATCACGAAGGCTTGAGACTCCCCCCTTCCACCTCCCATTCCTCTCGCCTTTGACTTTAATCGTGCCTTTAAAAGTTTCCTTCTTGAGACAGCCACAACTCCTTGTCGTTCCGGCGCGTAGATTTCTATTATCAACCTCTGTAATGTTACCACAGTCACAACGGCAAATAGAGTGCCCGGTTTTGGGGGAACGGGAGATTACCGTCAGTCGAGAGAACCGTGACCCCGGCTCCAAGTGAGTGGACAGATTAATCCGGTTAACGCATTTCAGACAGATACAATGTCCTGCTGCAACGATCGACCGGTAATGAACCGTACGCACATTATGACAAACGGGACATTCAACTTCAACCTTATAACCAGATGCACTGCCGAGTTCTTCGACGGGTTTTGGTCGGCCTCGGTACATGACCGTCTTCGTTAGGATCATTTTCTGGGTTCGTTTTTATTAACAGTGTTTTCAAGGGCCTTTCTCATAACCTTCGACATGACAATCCCTTCTTCTTTCAGCTGGAGGTAGAGAGCATAAGGGATCTGAACGCAGACTGTTTTCTTGCCACCTGAATCCATATATTATGTTATGTGATGTAACATAATCAGTCCTTCCTTTTCAGAGGACACTCAATCGGAGCAAAAAACCCCGGCGAAGTTATCAAACCGGGGGCGCTGCATCGAGATCGCGGGGCCCGGCCGGGGAACTCCCCGGAGAGCGGCCGGATCCGAGAACCGGCGATCCGACCCCGGGGCCATTTCCGATCCGGGGCCGCAGCGCGGCGATCCGGGGCACGGATCGCGCCGCCTGCATGTGCAGATCAGAAGGGCGTCGGGAGGGCGTCGCCCCGGAGGTAGAGCGGGTGCCGGGGGTGCCCGTCCTTCGTTCTGCCGAGACAGGTGAGCCGGCACCGATCCGCCAAGAGATCCCGGACGATCCGGCCCCGGTCCTGCAGCGCCCCATGGACGCCCCAGGCCGCGACGACGAGGGCGGCGTCTTCGACCGCGGCAAGGATATAGTGATCGTTCTCTTCCCCGACCGGGTCCGCGACCGCGAGGAGGCCCTTCGGGTCGGTCGATCGATACGCAAAGATGTTCGCGACCTCGATGGCGCCGTAGCCCCACCGGCGGGCGTAGCCGCAGCACCGGGTCACGGTCGGGTCGAGCCGGACCTCGTCGGCGGTGGAGGGGTTCAGCATCACAAAGACAACTTTGTTCCCGGGGTCGCCCCACTCGCGGTAGAGTGAGTAGCGGTAGGTGCGGGTCGGGTCGAAGACCGCCGGGGGTTTCGCCGGGACGAGGAGGGGGCGCTGCATCAATGTACGGTTCGGTCGCGATCCGGCAAAAGGGTGTCGGGGGGCTAGAAGCCGAGATCGCTCTCCCCCATCCGCATGTAGACCAGAACCCCGATCACCAGCACGGCCCCGACCAGCAGCCAGGGCACCTGGAACCATCCGATCAACCAGAGGACCCCCGATAAGATCGGGATCGTGAGCAACGCCCCCCGGATCTCGCCGCGGACGAACGTCATCGCGAACCCGACGAGGATGAAGACGGAGGCCCAGTGGTATGCCGCAAGCGGGATCCACGGAGCGAGATCGATCCAGGGCCGGCTCTCCGGGGCGAACCGGATGAACTGGTCCTGCCGGACGACCTCACCCGTATTGAGCTCCGCGACATAACCGTACAGGAAGACCTCCCCCGGCTCGCCGTCGAGGAGGTAGGAGAGGTCGTCCCCCTGCGCCACCGAGACCGCCGTGTAGACGACCCCCCTCGCCTCGGTCGTCACCGTGAAGGTGACTCGGACGAGGTCTGCCGTGGCATAGCGGACGCCCACCCGGGTGCCGGCGGCCTCCTCCTCGGCGTAGAGTGTGAAGTCGCCCGCGGACCCGGCCGGTTCCTGCGGCCAGACGGAAATCACGACCGCATCCTCCTGGGGATAGAGGGTGATGCTGGTGTTGATCCCCCGCGAGGCGTCGGTGACGGTGACCCGATACTTGACCGTCTGGATCAGGGAGAAGACGATCCCCCCGCCGGTGTCGGTGGTGCCGGCGAGGGCGGTGCCGTTGAGGTCGGCGTCCCCGCTGATCCCGAAGAGGTCGTAGAGCCATGACCACGGGCCGGTGGACTCGAGCGGGGTGGCGGTCACGGTAATGTTGTCGAGCGCCTGCCCGGTGTAGGTCTGGACGACGAACCGGACGGGGAGCGGGCCGGGTAGGGTGCCGCTGGTGGCGGTCGGGGTCGGTTCTTCAGGGGTCGGCAGGCCTTCCCAGGCGAGCCGGGGGTAGTCCTCGCCTTCCACGAGGAACCAGACCTCATCGGTGTAGTCGGCGGGGGTGGCGATGCTCCAGTCCGCGAAGGTGGCGAGGGTCTGCATCTCGGCGGTCGTCTTGCCAGTGGCTCCGCCCGCGGAGGTCGCCTGCCCGGAGGTCTCGGTGTCCCAGAAACAGTTAGTGCAAACCTTCCCGTTGTCGGAATATATCATTCCGATCAGCCCGCCGTGTCCCGCATACGGGGCGGGTGCGGCGAGGTTCGGTGCAGTCACCGTTCCCGTCGAATAACAATTCCTGAGATACGCTCCGTACTCCTGGTCCCATCTCCCGATCAGCCCGCCCGCTGAGCCATCGGGGGATCCGTCGTCGGGGTCTCGACCCGCGAGAGAGGCAACATTTCCGGTAGCATAGCAGTTCTCAATGCCATAATTTTCGGCTAGCCCAGCTTCCCCAATCAACCCCCCGGTGTGCCGCAACCCACTGACATTTCCGGTGGCGTAACATCCAGACACCGACACAATCTCGGCGAAATGATACGGGTTATTCATGTCGCCAACCAGTCCGCCGGTCCCATACCACCCCCCAACCACCGTCCCGGTTGCAGAGCAGTTGGTTATCGATCCATCGGCGAAGTATCCCACCAACCCTCCGATTGCACCATTGAGTTCCAGAGACTCCTGGTTCCCTATCACATCCCCGGTCGCATGACAATCGTTCAAGATCAGTCCGTAATATCCATGCCCGATCAGACCGCCACCAAATTCGTCAGCAAGTTGGATATTCCCGCTCGCGGAACAGGCGGTGACCGTGCAGTCGCCCACCTCTCCAATCAGTCCGCCAACGTTACTCAACAGGTGGCCCGATATGCTCACGTCTGCGTGGCAATTTGTAACGGTTGCGTCCCACATAGATCCTGCCAGTCCGCCAATCTCGTAGCACGTTGCCCCCGATCCGGGGTTGCATTCAATATTGCCGGATATATTGCAGTTTGTGATTATTATCGGATCGGCTGTTTCTCCAGCCAACCATCCGATGAGCCCTCCGATACCCCCATCGGCGGTGATGGAAATGTTCTCCAGCGTTATGTTCGTAAATGAGATGCCGGTGCCATCCTCGACATCGCCAAATAACCCCACCAACCCATCTTCGGGGGCATAGATGTATAAGTCTCGGATTGTATACCCCCCGCCATCATAGGTACCGGAGAACGGTGCTGACAGATTCCCAATCGGCTGAAAACTCACCTGTTCCGCTCCCTCGGGGCACTGGATGTCGGCAGTCTGGATGTAATCGGCGTCCAGTGTCCACCCGTCCGCCCCGGTGCCGACCTTGCAGAGGTCCGCGTAGGTGCGGACGTAATACGGCCCCGGCTCGTAGACGGTGATGAGGTCGGTCTGCGTTGCGGTATCCTCGCCGTAGGCGTTGGTGGCCGTCAGGGTGACTGTGTAGGTGCCGGGCTCGGCGTAGGTGTGTTGCGGGTTCTGCTGAGTGGAGGTCTCCCCGTCCCCGAAGTCCCAGGCCCACGCGGTCGGGTCCTCGGTCGAGGTATCGGTGAACTGGACGGCGAGCGGAGCGGTGCCGGCGAGGGGGGTGGCGGTGAATGATGCTGCTGGAGGCAGAGTGTCGGCAATGGCGAGTGAGTGCCATCCTCCCCCCGCAACCTGTACCGCAACAAGCCCTTCGGGGATGTCGCACTGACCATAGTTGTTCCTTCCCCACCCGATCACCGTGCCATTTTCACAGAGCGCAAGCGAATGGTCTGCCCCAGCAGCAACCTGCGTTGCGACAAGTCCTGCAGGAACATTACATTGACCATACCCATTATCCCCCCAAGCCACCACCGATCCATCGGGGCGAACGGCAAGCAAATGATTCTTCCAAGTGGTAACTTGGGTCGCGACAAGTCCTGCAGGGACGTTACATTGTCCATACCAATTATTACCCCAAACAACCACCGATCCATTGGGGCAGAGCGCAACCGAATGATAATACCCTGCAGCAACTTGGGTCGCAACCAGACCTGCGGGGACGGTACACTGACCGTAGTTGTTCGACCCCCACGCCACCACGGATCCATTGGGGCAGAGCGCAACCGAATGATAATACCCTGCAGCAACTTGGGTCGCAACCAGCCCTGCGGGGACGGTACACTGGCCGTTGTTGTTCGATCCCCAAGCCGCTACCGACCCATCGGGGCGGAGCGCAACCGAGTGATACCATCCGGCATCAATTTGCGTCGCGACAAGCCCAATGGGGACATACCACTCGCCTTCAGTATTGCGTCCCCACACCTTTACTGATCCATCGGGGCGGAGCGCAACCGAGTGATAGTACCCAGCGGAAACCTGAGTCGCAACCAGCCCTACGGGGACATTGGACTCGCTCTGGCTATTACTCCCCCACGCGACCACGTCTCCCTCCGTCGCCCCCGCCGGGCTCACCGTGAGCGCGAGGAGCAGGAGGACGACCGCGACACCAAGCACCCCGGGCCGGGCCCGGGACGGAGAGAAAAACTGCACATGCAACATTTTACCGACCCATTTTTCGATGAGATGGGTTTGCGCCGGGGGGGATAAGGCATTGCTATGTTCTGGATGGGGGGCTGAGCCGGCCCCCGCGGCAGGGCGATCCAGGCCGGGACCGTTTGACCTGCAGAACAAAGGCTCGCGGCAAAAAGAGGCATCTGAAAAGATAGTATCCTTGTTCTCTTGGAATAGTCGAATGCCACATATTTCGATCTGGCAGTGACCTTCGGAATGGCGTTTGAATCCTTATTCTTTTGGATTGAACCACTGTTGCGAGTATTAAGGGGGCTGTCGTTGCCCTGCCCCAATACCCGATGTAGCGCCTATATATTGTATCTCTCCAAGGAGCATTAAGATATCCTTTGCAGCAAGCAACCTCTCAAGACCTCAATAATCTCAATCTGTGCTCCTTCCAGAGCGGTTGCTCCGCCACTGGGCATAGCCCCAGGCCACCTGGAGATAAATCATGCTTTGCAGCACCGCCGCGAGCGGCAGGGGGATGCGGAACTGGTTCACTAATGTGGGAAAAATGAACACAATGGCCTCAATGATCTTGAACAGCAGGTTGATGCCCGCCATTGAAAACGTCACGGCGAGGTCGAAATAGCTCATCTGCGAGACCTCGCCCCCGCTCTCGACATCGTGGAGGTCGGAGATGTCCCCCACCGTGTAGGCCGTGGTCGAATCGTTTTGAGTCGCGAAATACACCTGATCGAAGAGCCCGATCCCGTTGACCAGGCCGATGCACGCCTGCACCACAATTAACAGCAGCGTAATGTCCCATGCCCTCATGTTCCCGTCTCTCCTTCAGAATACCTCAGATACATCAGAACCCCTAATGTCATCGCACACATCGTCAACAGGATCGGCGTATCCAGCCACTCCATGTAGGTAAACAACAAAGCAAAAACCGGGACCAAGACGACCCCGAATTTGAGCGTCTGGAACCCGAAGATCCCCGCGATGCAGACGATGATCCCGATCGCCAGCCAGTTGTAGACCCAGAGGGGGATCCAGTCCGCGAAGTCCACCCGGGGCCGGTCGCCCGAGAACCGGATGAACTGGTCCTGCGTGATGGTGCCGTAGGTGCCGTGCCGGGCCTCGAACCCGAAGATGTAGACCTCGCCCGGCACGTTCGCCATCTCGTAGGCGAGCGTGACATTCGCGTCCCCGGTCTCGGTCTCGGAGTGGATCAGGGTCCCGTTCTCGGTCTTGATGTAGAACCAGACGCTCGTGGTGTTGTCCAGAGCGTCCGAGTAGGTGAGCCGGAGCCGGGTGTTCTCGTCGTCAAGAGCCGTGGCCGCGAGATCGTAGACCACGGTCTCCCCCAGGGGAGGGGTGGTGGCCGGCCAGATGTAGACCGGGATCTCGTCCTCTTTCGGATAGATGGTGATACTGGTCGAAATACCCTGCGAGGCGTCAACAATATCGACCCGGTACTTGACCGACTCCACCATCGTGAAGACGATCGCCCCGTCCGTGCCAGTGGTTCCCGTCAAAACCTCGTTCTCGACATCGACCTCGCCCGGGATCCCGAGGAGGTCCTCGAGCCAG
>ERZ795032.719-NODE-719-length-30566-cov-6.829012_pt1 | contig 30566 bp, 30 predicted proteins | sample MGYA00375124_ERZ795032 | MGnify/ENA primary metagenome ERZ795032 (study PRJEB30167, sample SAMN05720154) | activated sludge metagenome | isolation source: Anaerobic digester | place: China | collected 2015-12-16 ...
CGCGTCCAAAAAAATCATGGAAGACGTGTTTGAAGCATTGATGGGCGCTATCTATATCGATCAAGGTTTCTTTATCGCCAAACGTGTCATCAAGACACTGTTTGCCCCCGACATTGAAGGCATCAACGTCGACGAGTTGACTGATTACAAAACGCAACTTCAAGAAATTATTCAAGCTGATCACCGCGAGGCCGTCAAATACATCGTGATTGAGGAAGCGGGACCCGCCCACGACCGGCGTTTCACAGTCGCTGTCACACACGATAGCATGGAACTTGGACGTGGTAGCGGACCAAGCAAAAAAATCGCCGAACAAGCTGCGGCTAAAGACGCACTGCGTAAGAAAGCGATTTGATCATGGGCTTATTCGCGTTTCTTAAACAGAAAATAAGCGGGAAAAGCAGAGCCGTCAAGGACAAATATGTCGTTGGCTTAGCGAAAAGTCGCGCGTCGTTTTCCGATCGTCTCAAAGCGTTGAGCAAGCGCTATGAACGTATAAACGACGCATATTTTCAAGAACTAGAAGATATTTTGATTGAAGCTGACGTTGGTGTCAAATTAGTCGATGACATCATTGTAGCCACTAAATCTGAGAGCACGCGCCAAGGCATAACTTCACCAGCAGCCATCAATGAGATGTTGGTCGATAAAATGTTCATTGGATATGCTCAAAGCGGTCAAGACGTCCATACCGAAATAACATTCAAAGATGGCCGACCCACGATTGTGCTTATCGTTGGGGTCAATGGCGTTGGTAAAACGACGACGATTGCCAAATTGACGCATCGCTATCAAAAACAGCAAAAAAAAGTATTGTTGGTATCCGGTGATACGTTTCGAGCTGGAGCCCAAGAACAACTTGGCATTTGGGCCAAACGGCTTGGCGCCGACATTGTGACGGGACGTCAGGGCGAAGATCCGGCTGCTGTCACCTATAAAGGGATGGAAGTTGCCACGACTGGCACCTACGATTTAGTTCTCGTCGATACGGCCGGCCGCTTACAAACGAAAGCCAATTTGATGGCAGAACTATCAAAGGTACGCCGCACGATTGCTCGTTTTTGTGAAGGCGCGCCAGATGAAGTCTTGCTTATTATCGATGCGACGACCGGCCAAAACGGCGTGTTCCAAGCTGCGGCTTTTGCTGAGGCGACCGGACTTAGTGGCGTCATCATCACGAAAATGGATGGAACTTCAAAAGGTGGCATTATTTTGGCAATCCGCGACCAAATCGGCGTCCCGGTTCGTTTTATTGGACTAGGCGAAACGCTTGATGATCTCGACGAATTCGATTTAGAATCATATTTGTATGGTTTATGTTTGGGAGAAGATTGATGGGTTTTCTAACGACGTTATTAATATTCATTGCGGTCGATTTGGTCATCACATTTCTGCTACGGTTGGCTGGTGTCCCCTATTTCGCCATCGATATCGCCGTCGCGCTAGTGATGGCGTTTATCTTTTCGATTTGGCGTCACGACCGACGGTTAGGACCATTTTATAAAAACATGATGTTTCATCGTAATTTCGCGATGACATTTATCGTATTATTGACGATTTCATATTTGTTTGGGTACGTGTTATGAGCGCGATTTCGAAATTTGAAACAATCGGACGCTTACTGCAAAAATACGGCATTTTATTGACGAGCCATCAACAAAAAGTCATGGAACGCTATTATTTTTATGATTTAACGATGCAAGAAATCGCCGAAGAGGAACATATCACGCGCAGCGCCGTCAGCGAAGTTATCAAACAAAGTCTTGAAAAGCTTTCGGAGTTCGAGGAAAAACTGCAATTACTCAGACTCGATGAAGATATTGAATTATTATTGGACCAACTCGAGCATGACTCCAGCGATCGAAACAAAATCATTAATCAGATTAGGGACAAATTAAAACATGGCATTTGAATCGTTATCCGAAAAACTACAACTAATATTTAAAAAATTACGCGGACAATCGCGGCTTAGCGAAGCTAACATGGACGCGATGCTCCAAGAAGTGCGTGCGGCGCTATTAGAAGCCGACGTCAATTTAAAAGTCGTTCGTGAATTTTTAAACAACATCAAACAACAAGCGATTGGTCAACAAGTTTTTGGGTCACTTAATCCGGGTCAAACGGTCGTTAAAATCGTCCGCGAGCAGCTGGTCGAACTTTTAGGCGCCGATCAGGCCGCCATCAAACTGGCCAGTACGGGGCCATCCTATATAATGGTCGCCGGCTTACAAGGCACCGGCAAAACGACGACGATTGCCAAACTGGCAAAACTTTTCAAAGAAAAACAACAAAAACGCGTTTTGCTGGTAGGCGCTGACATTTATCGTCCCGCGGCGATTGACCAATTGGAAACTTTAGCCAAACAGGTTGATGTCGCCTTCATCAGCGATCGCGTCACAAAAAATGTGATTGATATCGTAAAGAAAGCTCAAAAGCAAGCCCTAGATCAGCACTATGATGTCGTGTTGTTAGATACCGCTGGGCGTTTAAATATCGACGCATTGCTAATGAAGGAACTCCAAGATATCGCTAAAACGGTTCCATTAGCAGAGACGCTATTGATTGTCGATGCGATGAGCGGCCAAGATGCCTACAACGTCGCCAAAAGCTTTCATGAACAATTGAATTTGACTGGCCTGATCATGACCAAACTTGACGGCGATGCGCGTGGCGGCGCCGCGTTGTCGATTCGTCATCTCACCGGTTTACCCATCAAATTCATCGGTGTGGGCGAAAAGATTGATGATCTTGAAACTTTTTATCCCCAACGAATGGCTGACCGCATCTTGGGCATGGGCGATGTCGTGTCATTAATTGAAAAAGCCCAAGAGCAAATCGATGAAAAGGAAGCCAAAAAATCGATTGATAAAATGATGAGCGGCCGTTTTGACTTAAACGATATGCTCAAACAGATGAAACAAGTGCAAAAGCTCGGCTCACTCGGCGGTCTCATCAAGATGATTCCTGGCATGCCCAAAATCAGCGCCGAACAACAAGAAACCGCCGAACGCGAAATGAAAAACTTCGAAGCCATCATTAATTCGATGACGCCCGAAGAACGAGCCAATCCCGATATTTTACGTAATTCCCGGAAACTTCGTATTTCTAAAGGCAGCGGCAAATCAAGCGCTGACATCAACCGCGTTATCAAAAAATACGAGCAAACGCGGGAAATGATGCGGATGATTAATCAAAACAAAGGCAAAATGCCCGGCGGCTTCCCGTTTTAGTTTTATGCGCCCATCGAGGCGACGAATAAGGTAAATAGTCCAATCGCAACGAGGTAGATGCCAAAATATTTGGCGTGTTTGAATTGGAATTTTTTGAAGATGAACAGCAAGGCCAACATCGTAAAGATAAAAGATGCGGCCATCGCGATCAAATAATAGCCAAGCGTCGCTCCTTGGACGCCTGATAATGTGTTGATATCAAATAAACTGACTACGAAACTGCCCAGGGCGATCGGTACGAATAAAAGAAATGCGAACTGCTTAGCGCTTTTTTCTTCTAATCCGGAAATTTTAGCGCCCGTTATCGTGATACCCGAACGCGATACGCCAGGAATGATTCCGATTGCTTGAAACAAACCAGTGACAATCGCGTGTTTCATCGTCAGTTGTCCCGTGGTTTTTTTGCCAAATTTGGGCCATAAAAATAAAAGCGTGGCCGTGAACAGGAAGCCAAGACCGACGACCATTAAATTGCTAAAAATAGCGTCGATTCGATCTTCAAGCAAAAAACCGACGAGCGCCGCGGGAATCGAGGCCACGATGATGTAGATACCCATCCAAAAGTCTTGTTTGTGCTCATTTGCCTTTTTAAAGATGAACAGGACGAATCCTTTGATGATTTGCCATATAATCTTATGGAAAAAGATGACTAATGCCACGAGTGAGGCGAAATGGACAAAGATGGCGAATCCAGCTTCATTATCGGGGTTAACTGCGAAAAGTTGTTGCAACAATGCCAAGTGGCCACTACTTGAAATCGGCAGGATTTCGGCAATCCCTTGAACGAGTCCCAATACGAAGTATTTGATGATGTCAATGATGTGCATGTTAATGCCCTTTCATGAATTTAATGCCTTTAGCAATCGCATCTGACAACCAAGTGGGTGTCTCGTCGCTATCGTACTGGTTAATCAGTTTTTTGTCTAGTTTTGTCAAATTATATTGTGCAAATAGATCAGGACGGGCTTCCCTAGTAATCACGAGGCGCAACAAGTGGCGCCATTTGGCGATAGCTTCGTGGTTGCCGCTATACAAAATATCCGGCACTTTGTAGCCTTCGAAGTCATAAGGTTCGGTGTATTGGGGGTATTCAAGCAGTCCATCATCGAAACTTTCGACGTCGAGTGAGGTGGCTTCAATCGCCTCGGGTATTAAGCGAATGATGGCATCAGCAATCGCCATCGCGCCGATTTCCCCACCAGTGAGAATAAACTCGCCGATGCTAATTTGCTCATCGACGTAATTGTTAACGCGTTCATCGATACCTTCATAATGGCCGCATATCAGCACGATATCGCTTAAAGTGGCTAATTGCTTAGCGCGGTTTTGATTAAAGGTTTGTCCTCGAGGCGATAACATGATTTTGTGTGGCTTGGTCAGATTGTTAGCCAAAAGAGCATCAACGATTGGCTGCGCCTTCATGATTAAACCGGCGCCGCCACCGATCGGCGGCGTGTCGACACGCCCGTACTTATCTTTGGTGTAATCCCTAATGTTGACGATTTGGATATCGACAACATCTTTTGCTAACGCCCGTTTAATAATCGATTGTGAAACAAAACCCGAGAACATCTCGGGGAATAATGTCAAAATGGTAATTTTCATAACATGCCGTCGATAAAGTTGACGGTAATCGTTTTTTCGATGATGTCGACTTTAATGATGAAGAAAGGCACGAACGGAATTTGATATTTGGTAACTTCGTCTTTGACGACTTTCAAAATCGGATGCGCGCCGTAATCGACGACCGATTCAACGTTGCCTTGTAGACGTCCTTTTTCGTCGATTATGCGACAACCGACCAAATCGGAATGGAAATAGGTGTCTTTCGGTAACTTGATATCGTCTTTTGGGGCCATCACATAATAACCAAAAAATTTGACGGCGTTACTAGTATCGATGCCTTCAAATTTGACAAGATCAATACCTCGATGACGACGATAGCTGACGACGGTTGTTTCTAGTTCGTGTCCCGTAGCTTCATCTTTTAGTAAAAGGCGATTGCCGATTTTGTAGCGTCTTGAAGAAAAATCCGAATGGGAAACGATTTTTAACTCCCCGCCAGTGCCGAATATGTTGACGATTTGTCCGACTGTTAATAATTCCATGGTTTCATTATAAATGAAAAGAGGAGTTTTTACTCCTCTTGGTTTGTCGCTTCAAACGATTCGAACTTGAGATGAATGCGTCTTCCTTCGGATTTACCGGCGACAGATAGCATTTCGCGCAAGGCATCGGCAATGACGCCTTTGCGTCCGATTAACCGCGAGGTATCTTCACTCTCGGCCACGATCAGAAGCGTTAAGTCGCGTTCGGAGTTACCCGGAAGCTCGCGAATCATCAGCGCATCCTTGTGAACGATGAACGAATCGACAAAGGCGTGGATGATAGCTTCGTAATCCATGGTTATTTCCCGGATTTCTTGATCGCCAGTTTGGTTTCGGCAAACTTGCTAATCAAACCTTGTTCCTTCAGCAAAGCACGGACCGTGTCGCTCGGTTGCGCGCCTTGAAGCAACCACTTGAGCGCTAAAGCTTCGTCAATGACGGCTTTTTTCTCAACTTTTGACGGATCGTAGAACCCGACTTGTTCGATGTAGCGACCATCGCGGGCATACCGCGAATCAGCGGCAACGATGCGATAGAACGGATCTTTGTGACGACCAACGCGGGCTAAACGTAATTTGACTGCCATGATAATAATCTCCTTTGACTGTCAATATTTTAACGACCACGGAGTGTCTTGTCAAGTAAATATACTTTACAAAGAATGTAGACATATCGGACTTTAATTTAATAAAATTAGCGCTTATGCGAGCAATATGACTTTCTGTTGCACAATTGGCCTTGATTTGCTAATATATCTAAGCGCTTGCGCTAGGAATGCTCCGCTTTCGTGTCACTACGTTATGAACATTCGACGAATCATCATCCAAAGGAGAGTGATACCATGAACAATAATCTGGTCAATGAAATCACTGCCACGCAACTGCGGAACGATTTACCGGACTTCAGTTCCGGCGACACCGTCAAAGTGTTCGTTCGCATCATCGAAAACAACAAGCAACGACTTCAAGCGTTCGAAGGCGTCGTCATGGGCCGACGCGGCTCAGGCATCAACGCCTCGTTCACCGTCCGCAAAGTCAGTGGCGGAGTCGGCGTCGAACGGACATTCCCCGTCCACGCTCCCAACGTTGCCCGCGTCGAAGTGATCAAACGTGGTAAAGTGCGCCGCAACAAGATTAACTACTTGCGTAGTTTATCCGGCAAAGCCGCCCGTATCAAAGAAATCATTAAATAGTGACAAACGGCTCATATCGAGCCGTTTTTTCTTACTAAATCGTTTCTTGTTTCGATAATTTGGTAACTTAACATATAATGTTTATTTAGAAAGAGGTGAATCAATGAACGGCAAAGTCGTACCTAAGTGGCGACGCGTCATTAATGGCGTTTTTCAAACGCTGTTCATCTTTTTCATCATTGCCGGAGGATTAGTCATTTTCCACAATGTCTATTACACTCCGGTTAAAATCGTTGGCCGTTCGATGGAACCAACGCTTGAAGACTCGCAATTTGGCGTGATGGACACCCATTCGTGGCGGATTGATCGCATCGAACGGTTTGACATCGTCATCGTGCAACCTTCACTCAGCGTCGATAAATTTATCATTAAACGCGTGATTGGCTTACCAGGCGAACGGGTCGTGCTTGATGGGAATGGCGAATTGTATATCAATAGCACCCATATCAATCAATCTTTCATTGCCCGCGATCCGTATTTGCTCGATACCTGCTCATCAACCTCAAGCATCGGGTGCTATAACTCGATTACGCTCGCGGACGATCAATTTTACGTTTTAGGCGACAATCGTGGCAATTCTTACGACTCGCGCGCGATGGGCGTTTTTAATAAAACACAACTCGTCGGTGTGCTGTTTTCAATCGAAGGAGTATGCGAATCCAATGGTGATACCTCAGAACCTGGCGTTAGTCTGCAAACTTGCGCCATTAGGAATTATCATTGGCCGAAGTTTTTCTAAACCATGAATGGTAACAACAAGCCGATCCACTGGTATCCGGGGCACATGGCCGTCGCCACACGTGAGATTGAGAAACATCTGAAAATCGTCGACATGATCATTGAGCTGATTGATGCAAGAGCACCCATTAGTTCCCGTCACCCGTTTTTGGCCAACTATTCGGGCGCAAAGAGCCACCTCATTGTCATGAGCAAAACCGATTTGGCTGATCCGCGCGTCACCAGTCGCTGGGAAATATATTTCAAAGAACGAAAATTACCACTGGTTACCGTTGATTTACAAAGTCGCCTGTCAGCTCCAATTATCGTCAGTCGTGCCTTAGAAATTAGCCGGGGCGTAATTGAACGACAGATAGCCAAAGGCATGAAGCCGCAACCGATTCGGGCGATGGTCATTGGCATTCCTAACGTCGGCAAATCGACGCTGATAAATTTGTTAGCCCACAAAAGCGCCGCCGAAGTCAGTGACCGGCCGGGTGTAACTCGGGCACCGCAATGGATTAAACCTAACAATAAGCTGTGGCTATTAGATACACCTGGTGTTTTGCCAATGAATTACAACTTGCAATTGACGGCGCTACACTTGGCGGCGATCGGCTCGATTCGACGCGATATTTTGCCGCTCGAAGACATCAGTTCTTACCTATATAAATATATTCGCACTAATTATCCGAAGTATTTGGAAAAATATCTTGATGCCAATCCAGCCCCAGACTATCAAATGTTCCTGCAACAAGTCGCCACGCGCTTTGGTTTGATTGACGATGTCAAAAAAGCCGCGATTCGGTTTTATGATGACTTTAAAAGCGGCAAAATCGGACGGATTACGCTTGAGGTCGCCTATTAATGCCACTGACATATCAAGATAAAGCCGAATTCGCTTCTTTTAAGCATATCGCCGGTATTGATGAGGCTGGCCGTGGTCCATGGGCGGGGCCCGTCGTCGCCAGCGCAGTAATTTTGCCGACTGGATACACGCATCCTGACATCAACGATTCCAAAACGATAAGCGAAGACCAACGTGAGCAATTATTTAACATCATTATGAAAGATGCCCTAGCGGTAGGAATTGGCATTATCGATGCCCCAACGATCGACCGTACCAACATTTTAAAAGCGACGAAGCAGGCCATGATGCAAGCGTTGGTGAATCTATCGGTGAAACCTGATTTCTTGCTCATCGATGCTGTCAAATTGGAACAAATCGATATTCCTCAACAGGCATTAATTAAAGGCGATGCCCTGGCGTTACCGATTGCCGCGGCTTCGATCATCGCCAAAGTTACCCGTGATCGCATCATGCGGGAATATCATAGGCACCATCCCGAATATCGCTTCGATTTGCACAAAGGTTATGGGACTAAACGCCACCAAGCGGAATTAGACCAACATGGCCCCATACCTGATTGGCATCGTTTTTCATACCGACCAATCAAGAAGTACGTTAAATAAAAACGACTAGATAATTTCAACACACCCTACTAAATAAGAAACGGGGTGATGACGATTGATCAAAGGTCGCGATATTATTGTTCATCTAGCGATGAAATACGCCGGTGATTGGAATCGCATTTACGAGGCGATTAAGGCTAAGGAACCGGCAACGCCTGAAGAAATTGACGCTTCCATCGCCAAGATGACGTCAGAAGCGATTACGATTATCGACGATGATTATCCACAGCGACTCAAGCGCATATATAAACCGCCGTTCGTCCTTTTCTATCATGGCGATAAAAGTCTGTTGTATCATCAAAATCATGTCTTAGCGGTCATCGGTAGCCGGCAACCATCGCTTTATGGGCAACAAATGACCAAAGCCATTGTCAAAGATCTCGTGGCCGAAGATGTCTTAATCGTCTCCGGTTTGGCCAAAGGAATTGATCATCTATCACACCAAGCCGCTATCGCTAGCGGTGGGAAAACGATTGCCGTTCTCGGTAGTGGCATTAATCGCGTTTATCCGCTTGAAACAATGGAAACATACATGATAATGAAAAAACGGCAACTCATCATCAGTGAGTATCCGGGTGATACGGTACCAAATAAAGACAATTTTCCGTGGCGCAATCGCATTATCGCTGGTCTTTCCGAATCGGTATTCGTGACCGAGGCTCGAAAACGATCGGGCACGCTGATAACGGTTGGCTATGCCTTATATTTAGGAAAAGATGTTTATATGCTGCCCCATCCGGCCAATATCGAGAATAGCGGCAATCGGCTCATCCGCGATGGAGCGATACTAGTCGAATCAGCCGCTGACATCATTGAAGAAATGGGTAAAGTCGTGCGCGAACACGAGGATGAAAAAGGGGCTAAAGATTTACCAAAAAGTTTTATTTAATATTAAATAAAGGATAAGGGCGCTGTTTATATCGATTGACAATCCGTATTTCGCAGTGATAATTACATAATCGATAGGAGCAGCCATGAAAAGTTTAGTCATTGTTGAATCACCGACGAAACGCAAAACGATCGGTAAATATTTAAAAGATTTGGAAGGCGACTTCGAAGTCGAAGCCTCAATTGGCCATATTCGCGATTTGGCGACTTCTGGTAAAGACGGCTTAGGCGTCGACACTGAAAATGGGTTTAAACCACGATATGTCATTAGTAAATCGAAAACGCAAGTCGTCGAAACGTTAAAGAAAGCCGTCAAGAAATCGGGCGAAGTCATCTTGGCAACCGACCCAGACCGCGAAGGCGAAGCGATTGCTTGGCATTTAGCGGAAGTGCTCGGGCTTGATGTGAATACGACCAAGCGCATCGAATTCCACGAAATCACGCGCGATTCGATTCTTTCAGCCATGGCCAACCCACGCACGATTGACATCGATATGAAAGCGTCCCAAGAGACACGTCGCATCTTCGACCGCATCAGCGGTTTTAAGTTATCGAAATTGCTCCAAAAGAAAATCAAATCGCGTTCGGCTGGACGCGTACAATCGGTATCGTTAAAAATGATCGTCGACCGTGAACGGGAAATCGAAGCATTCGTGCCGGAAGAGTATTGGACGCTACAAGTCGACATAAAAGCCGACGATAAGCACATTGCTTTATCTTTGTCAAAAGTCGATGGCAAAAAACCCGAATTGAGTAATGGGCAGCAAGCAGATGAGCTTTTGGCGAGATTGGGCGAGCGTATCCAACTAATCGATATTAAGAAAACAACGAAAAAACGGGAATCAAAACCACCGTTTAAAACATCGACGTTGCAACAAGAAGCGGCCAACAAATTCAAATTTGACACCAGCCGCACGAGCCGAGTGGCCCATCAACTTTACGAAGGTGTTCAAATCGGCGACGAACTAGTTGGTTTGATTACCTACATCCGCACCGACTCCGTTCGCTTGTCCGAATCTTATATTAACCGCGCTCGAAATTTCATCAAAGAAACATATGGCGAAAAATACATCGGCAGTGGCCACAAGGTCAAATCGGGCCTCTTAGCCCAGGACGCCCATGAAGCGATTCGTCCCACGGGTAATCACCGAACGCCTGAAAGCATTCGTAGTTATCTTAGTCCGGACCAATTCAAACTATACCAATTAATATACAATCGTACGCTCGCCAGTTTGATGCCCGACAAAATCGATGAGGTCATCACCTATACGTTCGCTGATAACGGCGTGACGTTTACAACCGACAGCGTTGCCACCGTGTTCGACGGTTTCACACGCGTCTATTTTGACAAAGAAGAAGACGAATCAAAAAAATTACCACCGTTGGCACTGAATGAATTTTATCGCTATGCCACCAAAAACTCGAAACAAAACTTCACGAATCCGCCTCCGCGCCTATCGGAAGCGAAACTTGTCGAGGAAATGGAGAAAAACGGCATCGGGCGCCCATCGACTTACGCTTCGACGATTGCCACACTGAAAAAACGCGATTACGTGACTGCCAAAAGTGGTGTGTTGACCCCGACGCAACAAGGAAAATGTACTGTCCAATATTTAGAACTTTATTTTAAGGATTTCATTAATCCGACGTTTACCGCCAACATGGAAAAACAACTCGACGAAGTTCAAGACGGCAATAATTCAGCGGTGGAAATACTATCATCGTTTTATGATGGTCTATTGAATTCGATTGGGCAAGCAGGCGAGTTGCCGAACCTGGCCGCTTGTCAAAAAGATGTCGGTGAATGTCCACTTTGCCATCAAGGTCGCCTGATTGAGAAAAAGGGTCGCTTTGGTGCTTTCATCGCCTGTTCGCGCTTTCCCGAATGCAAATACATCCACAAACAGCCGAAACCGGAAGCGATTCGTCTTGGGCGCCCTTGCCCTAAATGCGGCAAGGAACTATTAATTCGCTATTCCGATAAACGCAAATCATATTTCATCGCATGCTCCAGTTTCCCCAAATGCAAATACACGGAACCTCTATCTGAAGAACTGCAGCAAAAGTATGTGAAGAAATGAATCGGACCACGGCTGAATTCTTAGAATATTTAACTCATCAACGCAAGTTTTCACCCAAAACGGTGCAAAGTTATCAACTCGACGTGGAACGCTTTTACGAATATTTGCACTCCGTCTCCAAACGTGATGACCACGTCGATTTGGCGACGATTCGCGATTTTTTGATGAGTGAGCGGCAGCATGGCGTCGGTAAACGCAGCTTAAAACGACGCTTATCAGGACTGCGCCATTATTATGAGTATTTACGTGATCACGGCCATGTCAAGTCGAATCCGTTCAAACTCATATCGTCGCCTAAAGCCGGCAGCAAGCTTCCGCAAATATTATTCATTGAACAAATCGAGTGGATCATCAAAGCGTGCAAAGAGCGGACTGATGAGCTCGCCTTGCGCGACACCGCTTTACTTGAATTGTTGTATACGTCGGGATTACGCGTCAGCGAAGTCGTCTCATTGACGTTACAAGACGTTGATTTGCGTGGTCGGATGATGCGTGTGCTCGGCAAAGGCAACAAACAGCGGCTCGTGCCACTATCGCATAGCGCCCAAGCCTCGATCGGTGAATATTTGCTAACGCTAAGACCGCTGCTTTATGAGCGAAATGCCGAAAAAGCGAAATCGACTTTATTCTTATCGCAAATTGGGACACCGTTGACGACCCGCGGACTCCAATACATATTGCACAGCATCGAAAAGAAAACGCATATATATCTCAATCTGCATCCCCATAAACTACGCCATTCGTTTGCGACGCATCTATTAGAAAACGGCGCTGACTTACGCACGATCCAAGAACTACTGGGTCATGCTTCGATTGCCACGACGCAAGTGTATACCCATGTCACTAGCGAAGCGATGCAAAAAGCCTATCAAGCCGCGCATCCCCGCGCGAGCAAAAACAAAAAGTAAAGCCAATGTTACTACGTAAAAGACGCATGATGACGGTGCGTTTTTCGTTTACAAGAAAATGTTGCTGTGGTAAAATTACTTGGCTCTAGCGATAGAGACAACACACATCGCCGATTCAACGTCCGCGTCTACTAACTAAGTTAGTAGGGGCGTTGTTAGAAACGATGGAGGGTACAACAAAAAGGAGGATTCACCCATGAGTGAACAAGAAAAGGAAGTCGTCACCCCGACTCCAGAAGAATCGATGGAAAGCGTCGTTCCGCAAACGAACGAGCCGATCATCACCATGAAGAAGTTAGCCGCGGCTGGTGTCCAATACGGTCATCAAACGCGCAAATGGAACCCCAAAATGGCGCCATTCATCTACGGTGCCCATAACGGCATCTACATCGTCGACTTGAAGAAGACGGTGACCAAAATCGAAGAAGCTTATCTCACATTAAAGAAAATCGTCGAAGAGGGCGGCAAGGTCCTATTCGTCGGCACCAAAAAGCAAGTTCAAGAACTCGTTAAGGAAGAAGCGCTGCGCTCCGGCTCATTTTACATTAACAACCGCTGGCTCGGCGGCACTTTAACTAATTTCCGGACGATTTTAGGACGTATTCGTTACCTTAAAGATCTTGAAAAACAAGAAGATGATGGCACGTTTGACATTCTTCCCAAGAAAGAAGTCAGCGGGCTGCGCAAACTAAAAGAAAAACTATTAAAGAACCTCGAAGGCATTAAAGAAATCAAGCGGACCCCGCAAGCGGTGTTCGTCGTCGATCCGATGGTCGATCATAACGCCGTCAGCGAAGCCAAGAAACTTGGCATTCCCGTGTTTGGAATTATTGACACCAATGCCGACCCTGACTTAGTCGACTTCCCGATTCCGGGCAACGACGATGCCGTCGGTAGCGTCCGCATCATTCTCCAAGTCATGGCCGATGCCGTGGTTGAAGCCAAAGGCGGCTTGCCCGTCGTCGCTTATACCAAGGACGAAGAATTCCTTGATCGTTATGCGGCACTCAAAGCCGAAACGCGCGCTGCCAACGAAGAACGCCGCGCCCAAACCGCGCCGCGCTATGCGCAACCCGAAGAAGTCAAAATCGAAGTGAAAACCGAGACGCCGATCCGTAAGGAAAAAACGAGCTCAACCGCTAAAAAAGAAGTCGTCGTCGAAGAGAGTAGCGACGTCACCGAGGAGGAATAATCGATGTCACAAATCATTGAACTCATTAAAGAATTACGCGAACGCACTGGCGCTGGCATGATGGATTGCAAACGAGCGCTGGAAGCCAGCGACCTCGACATCCCCCGCGCGCTTGATTGGCTCCGCGAAAAAGGCATCACCAAAGCCGCCAGTAAATCAGCTCGTATTGCCGCCGAAGGCATTACCCATGTCGTCAGCGAAGGTAACAAACGTTTAATCATTGAAGTTAATTGCGAAACCGACTTTGTCGCCCGAGGCGACGCCTTCATCAATCTAGTCGACGCCATCGCCAAGATGCTCCTCAAAGACGGCATCACCTCAATTGAGGCCGCCAAAGAAAGCGCCACGCCATTAATTACTGAAGCGACGATGAAAATCGGAGAAAAAATCGATCTGCGGCGCTTTGAAGTTTACGAAGCCACAGCTGGACAAGTCGTCGGATCATATATCCACATGAATGGCAAATACTCTTCGCTCGTATTAATGACCGGCGTTGACCAAACGTTTGTCAACAATATGGCCATGCACATCACCGCGAATAATCCGCGCTTCGTCGACATGGATTCAATTCCAAGCGCCGATCGGCTCCACGAAGCCAAAATCCAACGTGAACTGATGGCGCAAGATGAAAAGTTAAAGGGAAAACCCGAGGCCGCGCTTGAAAAGATTCTTGAAGGCAAAGTCAGCAAAACGTTCCGTGAGTTGACGCTAAGCGAACAAGCCTACCTGATGGATGAAGCGGGAGCCCTCGTTGGTTCCGTGCTTGCCAAAGTCGGTGGCCGCGTACTTAAATTCGTGCGTTACGCCGTAGGCGAGGGCATTGAAAAGCGTGCTGACAACTTCGCTGAAGAAGTCATGGCGCAAATAAAATAACACTCTTTTGAGTGTTTTTTTTATATATAATAGGAGAAGGAGCAAATTGTTATGGGCAAATATCACCGCGTGTTGATCAAACTTTCGGGTGAGGCGCTTGCCGATCGCAAAGATCGGATGATTCTTGACGCCAAACATTTATTCATCGTCGCCGAAGCGATTAAGAAAATGCAAGCCGAAGGCGTCCAAGTCGGCGTCGTTATCGGAGCCGGAAACATTTGGCGCGGCAAGTTCGCGACTCAAATCGGCATCGACGCGGCTACGGCCGACTACATGGGCATGTTAGGGACGATCATCAACTCCATCGCGTTACAAAACGCGTTGGAAAACATCGGCGTTCCCACACGCGTATTATCGGCGGTCGAAGTCAAATCGGTTGCCGAACCATACATTCGCCGTAGAGCGATTCGCCACCTTGAAAAAGGGCGCGTCGTGATCTTCGCCGGTGGTACGGGCAATCCCTATTTTACAACCGACACAACCGCAAGTTTGCGAGCGATGGAAATCGAAGCCGACGTTATCTTCATTGCCAAAAATGGCGTTGACGGCGTCTACACCGGCGATCCAAGCAAGGATAGCAGCGCCACCTTAATCAAAAATATTACTTATGAAGAAATGCTCCGTCTGAACTTAAAGGTCATGGATTTGACGGCGATTTCCCTCGTCCACGACAAAAATATCGAAATCCGCGTCTTCGACATGAATGACCCCGAAAACTTCATGCGTGCGCTTCATGGAGAAGAAATCGGATCGACAATCAGAAAGGGTTAACGATATGGATGAATTAGCGTTAGAAGCCAAAAGCAGAATGCAAAAATCGCTCGAGGCTCTCCACTCGAATTTCAATACACTGCGAACGGGACGGGCCAATGCCGCCTTACTTGACCGCATCGAAGTCGATTATTACGGCGATAAAATTCCACTATCGCAAATTTCAAGCGTGAGTGTCCCCGAACCACGGCAATTGCTGATTAAACCCTATGACCGTAATGATGTAAAATCAATTATTGCCGCTCTCTCAATGTCAAACATCGGCATCAACCCAATCAACGACGGCACTTCGATTCGGCTAATCTTACCACCATTGACCGAAGAGCGCCGCCGCGATCTTGCCAAACAGGCGAAAAAATTCGCCGACGAGTGCAAAGTCGCCATTAGAAACATCCGGCATGAGCATCTTGATATGCTGACCGATGATGAATATACCGAAGACCTTAAAAAACGCATCACCGCCGACATTCAAAAGGTGACCGAGGAAGCAACTGAGGCCATCGATACGGCCTTCAAAGACAAAGAAACGGAAATCATGACGATTTAATCGTCGTGATTATTCTTTTTGGTAAAAAAGAAACAACGACGTTGCTAATGCCCAAGGGGCCTCAATCATGTATAATATGGAATAACCGCATGAAGGAAACCCCAATGGAACAATCTCACCACCAAAGCGATAAATCGAAGTGCCCTCATGGCATTCGGCATATCGCTTTTATCATGGATGGCAATGGTCGTTGGGCCAAAGCCCGCAACTTGCCACGGACCATGGGACACAAAGAAGGTTTTAAACGAGTGCGTGAAATTGCTTCAGCCTGTCGAAAACTGCAGATTGAATGTATGTCGCTGTTCGCTTTTTCGACCGAAAACTGGAAGCGACCGCAAGATGAAATCGACTTTCTATTTGATTATTTGGACCGATTTATCAAACGCGAACTTCCGACCTTGACAAAAGAAGATTGCCGGTTACGAGTATCTGGTGATATCGCAAGACTGCCACTTCATTCGCAAACGGCGATTACTGAGGCGTTAAACAAAACGGCTCATTGTCAAAGTTATGTTCTTAACATTTGCCTTAACTACGGCGGTCAGCAAGACGTGCTGCGAGCCACAAAATCATTAGCGGCTCAAGTCAAAGACGGCACCCTAGCACTTGAGGACATTAACCACGAGACGTTCTCCAATGCTTTGTATACCGCCGGCCTACCACCAATTGATTTAATGATCAGAACATCGGGGGAACTGCGCATTTCGAATTTCATGATGTATCAACTTGCTTATAGCGAACTGATATTCCCTCCGACGGCATGGCCTGATTTTACGAAAAACGAGTTACTTAAATGTCTTGACGAATTCGGGCACAGACAGCGTCGTTACGGAGGTTTGTGATATGAACCATTTAAGCGCCGACACCCAAAAGAAACTTACCAATCGCGTCATCGTTGGAGCCGTCCTAGCCGCGATTGGCATCCCCGCGATTATCATTGGTGGCTGGTTTTTGATTGTTTTTGCGGTGATTGCGCTCTTTTTCGCCGTCCATGAATTTACTAACGCCCGCCCCCACAATCGCTATAAATTGGCTATTCATATCTTCATCATGGTCATGACTTTCTCAATCGTGTTTTGGATCTTTATCAAGAACAATTTGAATATGTATGGATTTGATTTGGCCAAGTGGACATTTAAGACATCGCTCGGACAGCTGGAAGTTTCCACCATCGGCATCGCCGTGACCGTGTTAGTGTTATTTTTAAGCAGCATCCAAAATCAAAATTTTAAAATCGACGATGCCACCTATTTATTCACTATGGTCATCTTAACAGGCATCAGTTTCCAAGCATTTCTCGTATTGAGGTTTTTCCCGATTTACTCATTTGACGATTGGGCCATCGATATCCCGTGGTGGTCAACCAGCTTTTTGCTCATTTATGTGCTTATTGGCAACTTCATGTCTGACATCGGCGCCTACTTTGTCGGGATTTTGTTTGGCCGTAGCAAAATGAATCCGCGCATTTCTCCAAAGAAAACTTGGGAAGGGTTTTTCGGCGGCGTCATCTTTTCATTCGCGTTTAGCCTTGCTTTTGCGTTGCTGGTTAGCGCCCTCGGATATCCGTTATTGCCGTTTATGACGGAAGATGAATGGTATTGGTTAGTCGGATTATCGCTAGCGATGCCACTAATGGCCAATTTGGGCGACTTCCTATTTTCGGCCATCAAACGCCATTTCGACATTAAAGATTTTTCGACGATTTTCCAAAGTCATGGCGGCATGCTCGACCGCATCGATTCGCTGCTCGTGACGTCGTTATTCGTCGCTATTGTCGTCACCTTCATTAATAGCGGCTGGAACTTCCTTGCATGAAACGTATTTGTCTATTAGGTGCGTCGGGCTCGATTGGCCGGCAGACGCTTGATATCATCGATGCTTTTCCCAATGATCTATCGCTCGTTGGATTTTCGGTCGGCGACAAAATTCATCTGATTGAAGGCATCGTTACTAAGCACCCCGGCGTCAAGGCCATCGCCATCAAAGACGAAGCGGCGCTAAAGACGGTTCGAAGCAAATTTCCAACGCTGATTTTCTTTGCCGGGGATGAAGGATTATTAGAGCTTATCGACATCGTTAAATGCGACTTAATCGTCAATGCGCTGGTCGGTTTTGTCGGCTTAGAACCAACGCTGCACGCGCTTGAAAATGGCATCGATGTTGCGCTAGCCAATAAGGAAGCGCTCGTGGTTGGCGGTCCCCTTGTCAAGGCATCGCTAAAAAAAGGTCGTAGCCAACTACTACCCATCGATAGCGAACACGTCGCGCTTGATAAACTCATTCGCCACGAGGCCAAAAAGGATATCGATAAAATCATTTTAACCGCAAGCGGTGGTCCGCTTTCTCATTTGGAACGCCATGAACTTAAGCATGTGACGATCGAACAAGCGTTATCGCATCCAACTTGGTCGATGGGACCCAAAATCACAATCGATTCGGCGACGATGTTCAACAAAGGATTTGAAATCATCGAAGCAAGCTATTTATTTAGCATACCAAGTGAGCGGATTGAAGTGTGGATGCATCCAACCTCAAAGATTCATAGCATGATTCAACTAGTCGACGGCACGTTACTCGCCGACATCGGCCTTAATAACATGCACATTCCCATCAGTTACGCTTTGTTTGGTCGTCAACGCGTCAAGATTCCGTTTTTAAAATACGAACCGAACCCCGAAACGATTGGCATCATGTCGCTAAAACATGTCAGCGAAACACGCTTTCCGGCGCTAAAACTTGCCCGGTGGGCGTTAAGCAAACAAGGGACGCTCCCTGCGGCGATGAATGGGGCTAACGAAGTTGCCGTAGCCGCTTTCTTAAAAGGAGACTTGCGCTTTGATATGATTGAAGGCATCGTCGAAGCGGCGATGGAAGCGCACCACTATATTAAAAATCCGACGTTTAACCAATTGAAAGAAGCCGACGCAGCCGCACGATTATGCGCCAAGCGGCTTGTGCAGGAATGGATGTTATGAACATTTGGACATTTTTACTCTTTGTGATTTCGCTGGGCGTGCTCATTTTGATTCATGAGCTCGGTCATTTTGCGATGGCGAAACTATTTAACGTTTACGTTAAAGAATTTTCAATCGGGTTTGGGCCGACGCTTTTTAAATTCAAAAAAGGCGAGACTCAGTATTCGATTCGGGCGCTCCCTTTAGGCGGTTATGTGGCCATGGTTGGCGAGGAAGCCGACGATCCTGATATCACGATTCCCAAAGAACGAAGTTTGCTTGGTATCAAGAAATATAAACGCGCGATTATTATGTCCGCGGGCATCGTCTTAAATTTCGTTTTGGCGTTCGTGCTATTTTTTGTGTCTAACGTCGCCTTTGAACAAAAGGAATTTCGCCGTGATATCAATGTAATCGATGGATCGCCGGCCGCGGTTGCCGGATTGGTGACTTCAACTGCCGATGAACGGATTTTGATCGATATTGAAGCGCTTGACGCCGGCGATATCCCAGTTACATTAAGCGGGACAAGCCAACAATATTATGTCAAATTCATGGGTTTCGAAAGCTATGATGATGAATTAATCGATGGCCTCGTTTTTTCATATATGCAAGCGGGTGAACGCATTGTTTATACACCAGCCACATCTGGTGAGACGGCATCATTCATGTTACCACTGGCAACGCGCCTTCCCGACCAAGATCCGGTTCCTTTTTCGGTCTCGATTACGCTAACTAGCATCGCTACAGGCGATAGTTTCGCATTTGAAGACATTGGCATCAATTTGCTCCACAAGTTTTGGTATACGTTTGGTGAATCGCTCCAAGTTGCCGGACAACAGTGGGTTGAAGGCACGACGCTAATCGCTCGAGCCATCGGCGGTTTGTTCATTGGCGAAGGTATCGGTGACGTTGGGGGCATTATCGCGATATTCAATACATCGTCTTCGATATTCACGAATTTAGGTTTGGGTCCTTATATTTATTTATGGGGTCTTATTTCAGTCAATTTAGCTTTGTTCAATTTGCTACCGTTTCCTGGACTTGATGGTTGGCATCTGTTAGTCATATCAATCGAGGGCATCTTTCGAAAAGAAATACCTGCCAAATTCAAGAACATCGTATCGATGATTGGCTTATTCATTTTGTTTGGATTGATGATTTTGCTGCTGTTTAAAGATATCATCGCGCTATTTTAAGGAGTTACCATGGACTCGAAGATGACTAGATTCCTCACTTCGATTGGTTTATCCGACATCGAGCGGTTTGACCTTAGTTTCGAAGTGGTAATCCGTAATCCGTTCAAACGGGAACAACTTGACATGGTCATCGTCAAAGACGAACCTTGGAATTATGATTTATTGTCGGAATTTTTAAACGCCATCTACAAAATCGATTATCCATGCACGTTCGCCTTTCATTACAAAACACGCATCAAATCAAGCGACGTTCAAATGCTATTTGACCATTGGCATATGGCTAACTACCACATGGAACCCGATGTCGATTACCAACTCAATGACAACGCGTTGGTGTTCGTCTATGATGGCGAAGCTCACAAAGAAACCAACAATCGTCGCATGGCCGATTTTATTGAATTGCTGAAATTTATCAATTACGATTTTCCAATCGAGCATATCGTCAAAGCCCCGATTTTGGAAATCGACGAAAAAGTCATTAAGCAACTTAACAAAAAGGCTGAAAAAGTCATTGAATTGGACGATGATCCATTCATCGATAACGAAGAACTCCACGAAGCGCGGCGACCGATCGCTGAAGCGGCACTTTGCGAGGAATTAGCGGAAAACTATAAGGCGATGGAAGCGGCACGCCGTGAAAAAAGCGCCTTCCATAAAGGCGACTATCGTCCGTATGACATCGGTGGATTCAATCAACGTTCAGGCAATGTCGACATCTACGGCAAAGTGTTTTCAAAAGATAAACGCGATACGACGACAGGGAAAAGCATTTTTACCTATGGTATTGCCAAAGACGGCAAAGCCATTTATGTCAAAGCCATTGAAGGAAGCATGCCTGGTCTGGTCAAAGAAAAATTAACCAAGATTGAACCAGGCTGTCACATTCGCGTACGTGGTGCCGCGCAAACAGACCGTTTCAGTAATGAACTTAACGTACTCGTTCATCATGTCGATTTACTGCCACCGCCACCACTACGTATTGATGAATCAGAGCAAAAGCGCGTCGAACTCCATTTGCATACGAAAATGTCGGCGATGGACGGCGTCGGCGACATCGACGATTACTGCAAATTAGCCAAGAACATGGGCCACCAAGCATTGGCGATTACCGACCATGGCGTCATCCAAGCATTCCCCGATGCCCAAAAAGCCGCCGCAAAGCATGGCCTAAAAATGATTTATGGTGCAGAAATGTATATGATTGACGATGATCCAGGCTACATCATCAATCCCAGTCCGATCGCTCTTGACGGGGCCAGCTATGTCGCTTTTGACCTTGAAACGACGGGTCTATCGATTGAAGATGACCACATCATTGAATTCGGCGCGGTCAAAATCAGCAATGGATTGGTCACGGCTTCGCTTGATATCCTCATCAATCCTGGACCTAATGTCGCGATTACCGACAAGATTATCGAATTGACGAAAATAACCCCGAAAATGCTTAAAGGCAAACCGACGCTGGAAGAAGCGATGCCCCAAATCTTGCAGTTCATCGGTACCGATATCCTTATCAGCCATAATGCCCAGTTTGATTATGGATTCATGGATATGGCCATGAAGAAACTCGGATTGCCGCGCATCAGTAATCCAGTCATTGATACACTGCCGTTATCACGCAATTTCTTTGCCGATGCTAGCAGCCATCGACTTGGCTCGTTGGCACGCAAAGTCGACGTCATCTACGAAGAAGGACGAGCACACCGCGCCGATTATGATGCAACCGTGCTTGCTAATATTTGGATGGTGCTACTAAACAAAATCAGCGCCGCCCATATCAAGACCCACGACGCAATTCCCTCGCTGCCGCGGCCTGAGGCCATGCTTAAAAACTTTTATCCACAACACGTGATTGTGTTAGCTAAAAACGCTAGTGGTCTTAAAGATTTATTTAAACTTATTTCGCTATCGCATACTTCGTATTGGTCAGATGTTCCCCGCATCCCGCGTTATGAGATTGAAAAATATCGCCAACATTTATTAATCGGGAGCGCCTGTTTAAATGGTGAACTATTCGATTTGGCGCGCACCAAAACGATTAAGGAACTTCAAGAAGCGGTCAAATTTTACGATTACGTGGAGCTACAACCTAAAGAAAATTATCGCTACTTAATCGATATGGGCGAACTCGATGATGACCGGCTTGAACAATTGTTGCGCCGCTTAATCAAAGTAGCGGAAACTGCCGGTAAATTGATCGTGGCCACCGGCGATGTCCACTATGCTAATCCCGACGATAAAATATTCCGAGACGTGTACGTGTATGCCAAAGGACTCAAGGGCGTTAACCATCCATTGATGCCCTATAGCCGCGACCAACGTCCGTATTTCGAAAATCCCGATCAGCATTTTCGCTCAACAACCGAAATGCTAGACGCATTTAATTGGCTCGGCCAGGAAAAAGCGATTGAGTACGTGATTACTAATTCGAATTTGATTGCCAACCAAATCGAGGCCGTCTATCCCATCAAGGACCGCCTTTATACCCCAAAGATTGAAGGTTCGGAACAGTATTTGAGTGATATTTGTTATGCCAAAGCCAAAAGCATATATGGCGAACAATTACCAAATATCGTTAAAAACCGTCTCGAAGCGGAACTGACCGGTATTATTAAAAACGGTTATTCGGTTATCTATTACATCGCCCACAAAATTATTAAAAAAGCGAATGAAGACGGGTATATCGTCGGATCGCGTGGCTCGGTCGGATCGAGTTTCGTGGCGACGATGGCCAATATCACCGAGGTTAATCCCTTGCCGCCGCATTATGTGTGTCCCAAGTGCGCGCATAGCGATTTTGAAGGTGTTACGAGCGTCCGCTCCGGTTTTGATTTACCTGAAAAGCTTTGCCCTACTTGTTTGATACCGATGAACCGCGACGGACAAAACATTCCATTCGCAACGTTCCTTGGTTATGAAGCCGAAAAGGTGCCCGACATCGATTTGAACTTCCCACCCGACTATCAAGCTAGGGCGCATGAATACACGAGACAACTTTTAGGTGAAGATAACGTCTATCGGGCCGGAACGATTGAAACGGTGGCCGAGAAAACGGCGTTTGGCTATGCCAAAGGTTACTATGAACGACGGGGCTACGATCTTGAAAAAGTCGCGAATGCCGATATTGCCTATCTGGCTTCTGGCTGTCAAGGTGTCAAGAAAACGACGGGTCAACATCCGGGCGGTCTCGTCGTCATTCCAACCGGTTTTGATGTATATGATTTCACGCCGATTCAATATCCGGCTGATAAAAGCGAAGGCAACTCAATGACAACGCATTTCGACTTCCATGCGATTCACGACAATGTGTTGAAGCTCGACTTGCTCGGTCACGTCGATCCGCTGGCGCTGAAAATGATGTCGGATTTGACGGGAGTGAAAATCGAAGAAGTCCCTTTAAACGATAAAGAGGCGTTATCGTTATTTTCTAGCGATGCTGCGTTAAAACGGCAGATCAGGTCGCTACGCGTGCTACAAAACGGGGCTCAAGGCATTCCCGAATTTGGCACCAATTTCGTCATGGGGATGCTCAATGCCACCAAACCACAGACATTTGGCGAACTCGTCATTATTTCCGGATTATCCCATGGGACTGGCGTGTGGCGTAATAACGCCGAAGCGCTTATCAGCGAGGGCAAGGCGACGCTACGGGAAGTCATCGGCTGTCGCGATGACATCATGACCTATTTGATTGAAAAGGGCGTGCCGCCGAAAACGGCATTTGCCATCATGGAAGATGTGCGCAAAGGCAAACAGGTCAAACCTGAGTTCGCCAAGGTGATGCAAGCGTGTCACGTGCCCGATTATTACATCGATTCGTGCAATCGCATCGAATACATGTTTCCCAAAGCCCACGCGACCGCCTATGTAACGATGGCCGTGCGCGTCGCTTGGTTCAAAGTACATTATCCTTTGGAATACTATGCGACTTTTTTCTCGCTGCGATCGAAGCAGTTTGAATTGGAAACGATGATGAAACCGGCCAAAGACATCTATGAAAAGATTGAGTTCACCAGAGTTGGAAACAAGGGCCGGGGTAAGATGACACCCAAAGAAGAAGAAATACAATATACACTGCAAATGGCGCTGGAAATGGTTGAACGGGGCTATAAGATTGCCAACATCGATCTCGATAAGTCCGATGCCTCGCTATTTAAAGTCGACTATGAAAACAAAGCGATTATCCCACCGTTTATCGTCGTTGACGGTGTCGGGTTAAACGCCGCTAATTCGGTTGTTCAAGCGCGCAAAGAAAAGCCGTTTTTATCGCGTGATGACTTATTGTCACGGACGAAACTTTCAAGTACGAACATCATCGATTTAGCGCATCTTGGCGTACTCGACCATCTTGACGAGTCGAATCAACTTTCGCTATTCTCATTTGGCGATTATTGATATATTATATTAAGGCTGTGCCAAGGCATGGCGATTCGGGACGTAGCGCAGCTTGGTAGCGCGCTTGCTTCGGGAGCAAGAGGCCGTGGGTTCAAATCCCATCGTCCCGACCATATAAGAAGCATAGGTTTGATACAATTCGTATCAGGCCTTTTTTGTTTTTATAAGAGTTTTTTCTCAATGTGAAGAATAGATTTTAATATGAAAAGTAACCAAAAACAAAGATAGAAAACGATAGCAGAGTAGATGCTTGCACGATTACATTAGCTTTTTACACGATATGCATTTAGTTTACTCATTTGCAACATTCTCTATTTGAATAACTAATGTTATTTGTCTCTTTTCTCGGTGAATCATTAATTATTCACCGAAACAAATAGCAATGTATTCATTTCAATGTGAAACGATAAACAATATTAACGTTTCAAAATGAAACGATAAAAGGTATTATAGTGTCAGAGGTCACGAAAATGAAATTTCACGAGTCTAAAAATGTAGAGTTAAAGGTAAAGTATACAAAATCACTACTAAAGACGGTTTCAGCATTTAGTAATTTCCATGACGGTTATATATATGTTGGAATCGATGATCAAGGTGAAGTGGTTGGATTACCAAAGATCCATGAAGAGAAAATGGTTATCGAAAACTCAATCAATTCGACAATAACACCAAAACCATTTTTCGAAATGAATATTATAGAGTTTGACGGTAAAACAATACTAGAGATTAAGGTATACAAAGGTGATAATGGGCCTTATTATTATCAGAACACTGCTTATATGAGAAATGACACTTCAACAGTTCCTGTTGATGGAAGTAATTTGACAAGATTAACTTTGATTAGTAAAAATCTTACATATGATCAATTAAAAGTATCTCAATCAGATTTAAGTTTTAATTATTTAAAAGAGAAAATGAGTTCGGTTCTTCATGTTACTGATATCAACCAGGCTGTATTAACAACACTTGGATTGTTCATCGATAAAACATACAACAATGCTGCTTTGTGGCTTTCTGATAACGGTAGAGCGAGCCAATCATATGTTGATATAGCAAGATTCAAATTAGACACCAATACTTTTATAGACAGAAAAAAATTTGAGAATCAATCATTGTTAAAGCATTTTGATCAATCTTTTACATATTTTCAAACCCAATATCCTTCTTACCAACCGGTTGAAGGAATCCAAAGAACTACAAAAGAACAAGTACCTCTTGTTGCTTTCCGAGAAGCATTGTCAAATGCGATTATTCATAGAGATTATTTGCTAAATTCAGGTGTACAAATTTCTATGTTCGAAAATCGCATCGAAATTGTTTCACCTGGAGGGCTCCCTGAAGGTATGGATGAAGAACAATACTATAGAGGTTTAACTTCACTAACTAGAAATCCAATCATTGCAAATGTTTTTTTTAGACTAAATTTAATAGAACAATTTGGTACAGGAATTAAAAGAATTATTGATAGTTATAAACAATATAAAATACAACCTTCTTTTGATATTCAAAAATTCCTGATTAGGATAATACTACCAGTAACAAACTTTGACTATTCAAAATTAGAGAAAAAAGAAGCCATTTTGGCATATTTACATGCTTATCCAAAATCATCAAGACAGAATATAGAGAATGCGATAAAGATAGAAAAAAGCACATTGATTCGAAGATTGAACGAACTCGATGAACAGGGGCTTGTTTCAAAGAGCGGGAATGGACCAACCACGATATATTATTGTAAATAATGTATTTTTATCAAGGGTGCGTAATTATATTAAAATAGGTCATACAACCCATGAAACAATCCAAGGGTTTAATGCGGTTGCATCAAGCCTTTTTTCATTAAGCGCCAATTTATATTATCGAGGTAATTAGAATTTTTATTGATTAATATTCACCGTCAAGAGTAAAATTCCCAATAAAAAGACTCGAGAATGGTTCTCTCGAGTCTGGACCGATCTGAAATTTTAAAGGAGTTAGTTGCTCCAGTTTATGAAATGAATGATTAATTGACGATTGTCGGTTCTTCTTCCTTTTCGGGTTCAGGTTGTGGAATCGGTTGGGTTGGTTGTTCTTTTTCAGGTTTTGGTTTCTCGGGCTTTTCTGGAACTTCCTTAATCGTTGTATCTTTCTTCTTTGGTCTTGGTTTGGGGGTGACGTTGAGCTCTTTTTGCGATTTTCGATATTTTTGATAACCATTAAAGCCATCGTAGGTGAGATAGGCGCCACCGATGAAGCACAAGATTAAGATAAAGACGGCGACGACTTTATTGCTAAAGTTATTTTGAATCGTTAAGACGGTGATGGCCGAGCCCAGCGTCATGACCACGACATGGCTCCAAAACTTGATCTGCTCGCTTTTTTCGCCTAAGAACGTCGTGGAATAGAAGAAGATAATACCCCGGCCTAATAAGACAAGGCCGATTGAAAAACCATAGATGTAAGACCAAACAGGGGGAATCGTCCAGCTAGCATCGACCATGTCGCGGATGCCAACGTATAATAGGAGTCCGCCGATAATAATGTCAACGACGATTTCAACAAGATTAATGAGTCGCAGCGCCTCTTTCTTTAATGTCTTTAACAAAGGCACGACTCTGAAAATCGAAAAAATGAGTAAGAATAATCCGGTCACGAAAAACACGATACTGTCGACGACAACCATCGTAATACCGACGGCGAGTAATATCGCGGCAAGAATCCACTTTAATAACCAACCATAACTGAATTTAATCTTTTCCATGTTTGCATCTCCTTCATTTTATTTTACATGGTTTCAATGCTTGTGCGCACTCGATTACCTTGTTTTCTAATTACAATTTAAAATAAGTTTATTCATAACTAATCGATCCATAATATAGACGATATCTTGCTCTTAAGTCACGATAACCTATAAACACATGACAATAAATAGGTTAACTGATTGTTTTATGATTTTGTCCATATAACAAAGGACTAACAATCTTATACTTAAATATATACTTTGAAGCAGTTTTGAGACGTTGCGTCAACTCATCATACGTTTCAATAGATCGAAACAAATCAAAAGGAAGATTACATCGTGAAAGAGAAAAATTACACCGACATCAATGCCGAGACGATTGACAGTTGGGTTAAAAGCGGCTGGGAATGGGGCATTCCGATTACCCATGAGAAATATCTTGATGCCACTAACGGCAAATGGGAGATGGTTCTGACTCCAACAAAGCCAGTTCCCAAAAATTGGTTCCCCACATCACTAAAAAGACTAAAAGTTCTCGGCCTTGCATCCGGCGGCGGGCAGCAAATGCCGATATTCGCAGCGCTGGGCGCTATTTGCACGGTGCTCGATTATTCGCTGCTACAACTAGAAAGCGAACAAATGGTTGCTAATCGAGAAGGATATTCAATTGAGATTATCCGCGCCGATATGACCAAGCCTTTGCCATTTATCGATGCGACATTCGACCTGATATTCCATCCGGTGTCCAACTGTTATGTCAAAGAAGTCGAACCAATCTTCAAAGAATGCTATCGCATCCTCAAGCCAGGTGGAATATTGCTTGCCGGCCTAGATAACAATGTCAATTATCTAAGCGATGACGAAAACTTTATTAACAACAAATTACCATTTGATCCATTAGTCAATCCCGAGCAAATGGAAATGCTCAAAGCGACCGATAGCGGTGTGCAGTTTTCGCACACGCTGGAAGAGCAAATCGGCGGACAGCTCAAAGCCGGTTTCATCTTGACACATATCTATGATGACATTAACGGTAGCGGGCGTCTTCATGATTTAAACATCCCGACGTTTTTTGCAACACGCGCGGTGAAACCAAAATGATGAAGATTAGATTAGCACTACCTTCAGATTACGATGCAATTCAAACTCTGACGAGAACAGCCTTTTTCGATGTGTATCGGCCCGGTTGCGTCGAACATGTCATCGTCGATAAACTAAGAACCGATCCAATCTATGTTCCCCAACTCGAATATGTACTTGAACTCGATGGCACGATCATCGGGCATATCATCTATGCGGTCGCTTCCATTATCAAAAACGATGAGACAACCATCGATGCCCTCATTTTTGGCCCCATCAGCGTCGATCCCCGCTATCAAAAACAAGGTTATGGCGCTGCCCTTATCAAGCACACGAGTGAAGTAGCTAAGTCACTTGGATACAAGTTCATCGCAATTACTGGGCATCCCCACTATTATGGGCGATTCGGTTTTGTTCCCGCAAAACGACATGGACTCAATTACGGCGATATGGATGAAGCCGCTGATCAATCTTTCTTCATGGTCAAATGGCTCCACGAACCAAATTGTATTGATATCGCCGGAAAGTTCGCGGAACCATCGATATACCATGTCAGTGATGAAGAACTGCACTCGTTTGAGGTCAAACACGGATGGCGGTAACCGCTATCTATCAAATAATCATTTGATTTCTTTGCTGCTACCTGATTTATCAGGTATGCTTGAACAAGTAATTAAGAAAATGGAACTAAAGTTATGGAACTAAATCGAAGAAAACGCAAACAAACGATTGGCGAGGAAATCGCCAATGCGATATCCCATGGCGTCAGCGGTCTATTCGGCATCGCCGGATTAGTACTCCTGATTGTCAAAGCTGATAACGGAGGCGAGCTCGCCAGCGCAATCGTATTTGGCCTTGGGATGATTTTCTTATATACGATGAGCGCGCTGTATCACGCTTTTGCTAAAGATGGAATCACCAAGCGCGTTTTTAAACGCTTTGACCATATTTCGATTTATGTCTTAATCGGAGCGACGTTTGCCCCAGTGTTCATTTTGGTGATTGATAAACCGCTTGGCTGGATATTGTTAGGTGTGCAGTGGGCAATCATCACGTTTGGGATTGTGTTCAAAGCCGTGAAGATTCACAAGTTCCAAGTTATCCATATCGTTTCATACTTACTGCTTGGTTGGAGCGCATTAGGACTATTTGGTCCGCTATATCAACTATCAGCCCCAGCTTTCTGGCTAATTCTTGCCGGTGGCGTCTCCTATACAATCGGGGTGTTCTTTTACGCCACCAAATTGTTCAAATTCTCGCATTTTGTCTGGCACCTGTTCGTGTTTGGCGGAACATTGTGCCATTTCTTCGCGATATTCCTATTTATATTTTAAAAAAAGCGGTTAAACCGCTTTTTCTTGACTCTCGTGGGCGCGGTTTTTGCCGCGGTTTTTAGCTTCGTAAAGCGCATGATCGGCCCGTCGTATAATTGTTTCAATCGTATCGCCGGGATGATAGGAAGCAACCCCGAGGCTAATCGTAATCGTGGCCTTTCCATCGAAAGAAAATACTTCAATCAACTTACCTAATTTTCGGGCGAGATTACCTGCGGTTTCTAAATCGGTGTAAGGGCAGATGATTAAAAATTCTTCGCCACCCCAGCGACCGATAATTTTGGTATTGCCAACTTCTTTTCGTAATAGATACGCCGTTTGCGTAAGCACCGAATCGCCCATTAAGTGGCCGTAGGTGTCATTGATTACCTTAAAGTTATCGACATCAATCATGATGATTGATAACGGTTTGCGTGATTGTTCGGCTTTGATGATTTCTTGATTGAGCGCTTCGTCGAGTTTCAAACGATTGTATATCGACGTTAGTTTGTCGGTTTCCGACAAGACGCGTAATTCCTTATTGATTTTCCGCATTTCATCAAGCGAAGCCATGCGACTGACTTCGAAGTAGCCGATGATGATACTTGTGGCCACATAGGGACCGAATAAGTTGATAAATCCGAGCAAGTCGAAGGTTGGACCCCCGTTAGCGGGAGCATAAAAAATGATTAACAAAGCCGTGAACACGCCAAATAGAAGCGAGGCGATAATACCGCGTATACGCCCGAGAATGAAGAAACTTATAGCGGGCATCGTCAGTGCCCACACGTAGATGTATGTTTGTTGCTCATCAAGCAACATAACTGCCGTTAAGGCTCCCAATAGTAAGCCAGTGCCAATCATCGAAGTGGTTTCGATTTTGTGGGTCAGCTTAAAGAATATTAACAAAGCAATGGCAAAAATCG
>ERZ795032.720-NODE-720-length-30543-cov-5.958115_pt1 | contig 30543 bp, 25 predicted proteins | sample MGYA00375124_ERZ795032 | MGnify/ENA primary metagenome ERZ795032 (study PRJEB30167, sample SAMN05720154) | activated sludge metagenome | isolation source: Anaerobic digester | place: China | collected 2015-12-16 ...
GAGATCTACACGGTCACTAACACTCTTTCCCTACACGACGCTCTTCCGATCTGTTTTTGGATAATGGGAACGCGTTCGGCCGGTATTTCAACGCCAAGATCGCCACGGGCCACCATGATGCCGTCAGCGACGTTAATGATCGCTTCGAGATTTTCGACGCCTTCGGGATTTTCGATTTTGGCGATGATTGGAATCGGACTTCCTCCGAGTTCGGCAATCGTTTGGCGAATATCAAGCACGTCTTGCGGCCGCCTTGTGAAACTAGCCGCAATGTAATCGACTTTGTGTTCAACTCCAAACGCTAGATCGTCACGGTCCTTGTTAGAAATGAAGGGCATTGAAAGACGAGCGAATGGGGCGTTGACGCCTTTACGGCTCTTGAGACGATGACCATTAAGCGCTCGTACGACAAGTTCGCGTTGCGTCTTATTTTTGTCGATGATGACCAAATCGAGGTTACCGTCGTCAATTTTCAAATGATCGCCGATTTTTACATCATCGTAAAGACCAGGATATGTGACCGAGATGCGCTCAGGTGTACCTAATATAGGTTCCATCGAAATGACGAATACATGATCTTTGGGAATGTCGCAGCCGTCATTCTCAAGTAATCCAAGGCGAATTTCCGGACCTCGCGTGTCAAGCATGACTGGGATGAAAATGCCTTGTTCGCGTTCAATACGACGGGCTAATTCGATTTTGGAGAGATGACCGGCATAATCGCCATGGGAAAAATTGAGCCGCATAACGTTCATGCCAGCGCGCACTAATTCGACCAAAGTCTCATACGAATCGGAAGCTGGTCCAATCGTACAGACGATTTTTGTTTTTTTGGCGATATTAATCATGTTATTTCAATGTATCAATTACTTTTAGTAAATGGGTATGGGGATTTCGTTGCATCGCTAAGGCTTCGTAGATGTCGAAGTCGACGATGTCGCTGCCGACGATAGCGATGCATCGTCCCGATTTGCCTTCCATGAGACAATCAATCGCATAAGCGCCCATGCGCGATGCCAAAATGCGATCGAATGCCGAGGGCGAGCCACCGCGTTGAATGCGTCCCAATATTTCTGCGCGTGCCTCAAATCCAACTTCCCGTTCGATTTCCCGGGCAAGTTCCTGGACGTCAAACAACTTCTCGCTAACGATGATCATCGCATGTTGTTTGGCGGATTTCTTTTGGGCTTGCATCGCATCCATGATTTCTTTTTTGGGAATTAGATGGTCGGAACTCACAATTAGTTCAGCACCACAGGCGATGCCGCTAAACAGCGCTAAATCGCCGGAACGATTACCCATCACTTCGATGATCGAACATCGCTGATGGCTCGAAGTCGTGTCCCGTAATTTGTCAACGGCATTAAGAATCGTATTCAAGCATGTATCGAATCCAATCGTATAATCGGTACAAGCGATGTCATTGTCGATGGTGCCGGGCAATCCAATGCAGTTAATGCCCATTTCCGAAAGTTTCTTGGCACCCATGTAAGTACCATCGCCACCAATGACGACAAGGGCATCGATGCCATGTTTACGAAGTTGGTCGACGCCTTTTTGCCTGACGATGGGATCGGCGAATTCAGGCAGACGTGCCGATCTTAAAATCGTGCCGCCCAAATTGATGATGCTCGAAACAAACGAGCGATCGACTTGTTCAATCTGACCTTCGACCAAACCTTTGTATCCGTTATATATAACGAACATTTCTTTGCCATATTTAAGACCGGCACGAACGATGGCTCGAATAGCCGCGTTCATTCCGGGGGAATCGCCACCAGATGTTAAGACGCCAATGCGTTTGACCATAGAAGCGCCTCCTTAATTCAATCTAAAAACTATTTTAACATTTAATTAATGGATTTAACCGAGAAATTCGTTACTTAAACGATACGTTTTTCCAAGCGAGGCTATACTTCTTCATGCGTTGGGACAACACGCGGCTATTACGAAGATTTTCCTTCAGGTATTGATGACGAGTTCCCCGAGGAATGACTACGAACGATGGGATTGCCTGCATTTGTTTTTTCAAATGTTTCTTGATTGTTTGGTAATCAAACATCTTGCAACTGAAGATGTCGAACAGAATATCACCAGTTTCAATGTTGTAATGGAAACTGATGTGGCTTTCGGCAATCATCGTCAAACCAGAAATGTAAGATGGGTCCTTGTTAGTGTCAAAAATAACGTAGGGACGAATGATTGGCGTCATTTCGACATCGTGAACGAGTTGTTCGAGAAATTTGAAAATGTATTCCATGGTAACTGGTCTTTTTGCCTGCATGCGCGCGAGGACGTGCGGACCGAAAACGTCGCCTGGCTCAAAGGGAACGACCTCTTCGCTACCGATACTGCGATCGACGGTCACGACATTGGATTTTTCTTTATCAAACGACCAATTTTCATAAAAGAGCGCTTCGGCTTTGGTTTCGGAAAATTCACCCGGGTAATATAGATCAACGAAATAGCAGGCAAGTAACGGGAAGGTGTGAATCGTTAAATGACCACCTTGCAAAAACACGAAAGCACTAATGCCGATATCTTCGGGTTCAGCGCCATAATAGTATGGCAACAAAAACGGCGGAGCCACAGGATTAAGTTTCAGGCGCGCCGTTATTTCGTTGAGTGTGCTTTGAATATATTTGACATCGTTTAGGTTATTGCGTTTGACGCCATAGGCATCGAGCATGAAATGTTTCATCACAGTTCCTCTTATCGACTTAAATCGTACCAAAAACGCCAGCGCTCGACAACTAATAATAATCGCAAAAATATATTATTTCATGTCGTGATTTCTTTCCACATTCGGAAAGTTCCATCCCATCGACGTTTTCTTGTCAATGTGTGGAAAATCACACACATACAAGCGTGTTGATAATCGTGACTAGTACGCATTTATCCGTTTATATTGGCCCTTGGTTAGTATATGCTATATGTGTTGAAGGAAACCTTATGCAATATTTATCGATTAGCGATTTTGTCTCCGTTCGTCGCGCGAGCATGATTGGCGATTACGACCGCCGCTTGCTCGCAGAACTTTACCAACCGCTGATCGGTCATCAAGGTGTGGCCCTTTTCATGACGCTCGATGCGTTTCACGATGCACTAGGTGGCGATGAAGCGTTGCTGGTCGAGGTGTATGTAAATCACACGCAAATGACAATTACCGATTTATCGATTGCCAAAGCACGGCTGGAAGCTGTCGGTTTGCTGAAAACATATACGAAAAAACAAGCCGATTATCAAATTCATGCCTTTGAGATTTTCGCACCAAAAAGCCCTGCGGCATTTTTCGATGACGTGGTGCTTACTGGTTTGTTGACCGAATATATCGGGGCGTCGATGGTACAAAAATGGCGTCTGCGTTATGGGAAAGCCGCACCACTTACGGGATTCACTGAAAACAGCGCTTCATTCGGCGAGATGTTTCATCCGGATTTCTCAAGCCCTTCATTTAGCGGTTTTGCCAAAAACGAAACGCTGGGACGTGTCAGCGCAGCGATTGAATCACGGTTTGATCGTCGCGCATTCATTGATGAACTGTCAAAGAAAAGCCAACTTAACATGAACTTGTTCACGGAAACGATTGTCGATGAAATCGACCGGATTGCCAACCTGTATGGCATTGACGAATTGGCGATGGCCGAAATCACACTTGCCTGCCTAGTGGCTAATGGCGCCCAATTGCTTGATTTTGACAAATTACGGCAAATGGCAGCCCTTGAAACCAAGTTTGCTTTTTCCAAAACGAGAAAGCGCAGCATCTCCAAAATCACAAGCACGACTAATAAAGCCAAAAAGATTCAATTGATGGAAGAAAACGAGCCAAAAACGTATTTCCGTTATCGTAACTTAAACAATGCGCCCGCACCTGCCGATTTGAAACTGATTAACGACATCCAGGAACGGTATGCCTTAGCATATCCGGTCATTAACGCTTTAATCGATTTTGTTTTGGAAAAAACCGATTTAAAATTTCCCCGAGATTATGTTGAAAAAGTCGCCGCCACGCTCGTGCGAGCACAAGTGACCTCAGCCATCGACGCGATGGAATTTCTTAATCGTGCTACGCGGCGCAAAAAAACAGTTGGTTCCACGAAACCGGACAATGTCCCGAAGCAAGAAGTTAACAAGCAAGCCGGTGGCGACGAAGAGCTTGATATCGCCGCCATGTTCAAGGAACTTCAAGATCACCGGAAAGGAACATGAACATGGACAAAATCAAAATTAACCAAACCGAATTTCTAGACGATGATCTCGATGCGGTTATCGAGCAACAATATCAAAATTTGCTCGCCGACCCGCTCGTGCATCAAGAAATCAAACGTCTCGGGGCGACACCCGATGAAGTGAAACAAAACATCGCGATGTTTCTCGCCTACCAAGAAGATCGTCATTACTGCTCGTCATGCCCAGGTCTTGAACAATGCGACAAACGCCAGCGCCATTATCAAATCAAACTTGAGCGAGTTGGACGATTTATCGAGCGTACTTATGAACCGTGCCCGCTTCTAATGGCTAAATATGAACGTGACCGCAAATTTTGGATTTCCGATTTTGATGAAACATGGAAAGAAAAACGATTTACCGACATCGATGGGAAAGCGAGTCGCAAAGCGCTACTAGAAGAGGCCATTGCCCTTATCAAAGGTCAATCCGATCGGTGGTTATTCATCACCGGGGGACACCGCATCGGCAAAACTTATTTAATGGTTATGATCATTAATGAACTTTTAAACGGCAAAGCCCGACAAGCCGCGATTATCAACGCCGGCGCCAGGTTTAAGGAACTGCTGGAAGCGGCCATCAACGATAAATCGAAGTTTAAAGAAATGTTTGACCGATATACGACGATTGATGTGCTCGGCATCGACGATTTCGGAAATGAATACAAAACCGATTTTTTACGTGATCAAATTGTGTATCCAATGCTTTTGGAGCGTGCAAAAAACAAAAAAATCACTTTGTTTACAAGTGATTTTAAGATAACCGAACTTGGAACCCTTTATTCAAACAGCGAATCCGGCCGTATTCGAAGTCGCCAATTGGTCAGATTGATTACCGATTATGCCCAAAAAGAACTAGAAATTAGCGGATTGAGCAATCTTTACTGAAACAGCCAGTGCTTTTTTGACCGCCTCAAGCGCCATTGCTTGAAATTTTTCCAAAGTAACGTTGTTGACTAACAAGTCGTCAACCCGGTTTTGATAGACTGCAAATTGATTTGTCTGTGCTAAGGCAAACGCCAAATCCGGATGTTTGAAATTACGATAGATGCGGTCTTTTTGAATATCGTAGGGAACGCTGACCCCGATGACGTACAAAGCGAGGTATTCCCATTTAGCTTCGTATAAAAGTGGCACTTCAATAAACACATGACTGGAGCTTTGGTTCCCAATCCAAGCTAGTGTTTCCTGTTTCACGAGTGGATGAATCCACTTTTCTAAGCGGCGTTTTACTTTAGAGTCACTTAATATTGCGCTCATTATCAGCGAACTATCCACTTGTTGATTAGGAAAAGAAATCTTGAGAATTTGTTCGAGTTTCTGAACGCTTGGTTTTTGAGCGTAAATGCGGCGTACGATATCATCGCTTGATAAGGTGGGATAACCCATGTTGGATGCAATCTTCATCAAAGTGGATTTTCCCGCATGCATCGCTCCGGTAATCGCAATTACGATTGGAAGCGCACGATTGATTTGGCAGCGGGGACAATAAGTCGAACCGCGTCCTTTCACTTTGATTTTCACAAGTGGCGTTTGACATCTCACGCACGGTTGCCCGGCCCGATCATAGGCGTAAAGTTGATGTTGGAATTTGCCATCGACGCCTTTGGCGGCGTGATACGTCCTAATCGTACTGCCACCAGCTTCGATGGCTTTCTTTAGAACTTCTCGCGCATTGATCAACAATCGTTTCGCTTCGGATAGTGATAGTAATTTTCCAGGCAATTCCGGATGGACCTGTGATAAAAATAACACCTCGTCGGCGTAAATATTGCCAAGACCGGTCATGATCGTTTGATCGAGTAAAAGTTCTTTGATTGGACGCGATGATTTTGTGTAGATTTCATGTAAATATTGGGCCGATTCGATGTCAAAAGGTTCGGGTCCGACGTTATTTAGTGATGTGTTTTGGATGTATTCGTCGGTATTTGAAAGTTGCATCGTGCCAAAACAGCGCGAATCGTCATAGCAAAGCTTGCCGCCATCGGTAAAATCAAACACGACGCGCGCATAGTGACTATCTGGTTCGTGATTGGCGAGTTCGATGTATTTTCCTTCCATACGAAGGTGTGAAATCAGCATCAAGTCCGTGTCGAATTTGAAAATCAAAAATTTGCCGACGCGTCCTATCGATTTGAAGGTACGTCCAAGTAGCGTATCAACAAAAGCATCATGATCAGACTGAATCATGCGCCAATAATTGACGCGGACATTGCTAATGCGACGCCCCTTAACTATCGGCTCAAGCAATCGGCGCACGGTTTCAACTTCTGGAAGCTCTGGCATAAATTCACCTATTACTTCAAGTCGTACCAGCTTTTGCCACTGGTAACTCCGACTTCGAGTTTGACATCTAAGGGAATGGCGTTCTCCATCATTTGTTTGGCCATCGGTATGAAATCTTCAACTTCGGCGACCGGAACTTTGAAAATCAATTCGTCATGAATTTGCAAGATGAGTTTGGCACCTAGTTTGCTATTTGTAAGTTCTTGATCGATTTTAATCATGGCGATTTTTATCAAATCGGCGGCCGTTCCTTGAATCGGTGCGTTCATGGCAGCGCGTTTGGCAAATTCTCGTGTTTGATAGTTGCTATCGTGGATTTCCCGTAAATAGCGTCGGCGTCCCGTCAGGGTCGTGACATAACCGTTGGTTTGCACCGTCTCAATCAGGTTAAGCATGTAACTGCGCACTTCCTTAAACGTTTCATAGAAACGATTGATGATTAATCGCGCTTCGGATGGAGGAATTTCGAGTTGTTCGGCTAGACCCCAATCCGAAATCCCGTAGATGATGCCGAAGTTGACGGCTTTCGCCTGGCGTCGCATCAATGACGTGACTTCGCCACCATGGGCAAATAGCATATTGGCCGTTGCCGTATGAATGTCTTCATCTCGATTGAAGACTTCAATCAGTGGTGCGCACTTGCTTAAATGAGCGAGGATGCGCAACTCGATTTGTGAGTAATCAAGCGACACGAGCCGATATTTATCATCATAATAAAACGCTTGCCGAACCATGCGTCCTTCCTCGTCGCGCACGGCGATGTTTTGAAGATTTGGTTCGGTGCTTGACAAGCGGCCGGTCGCCGTCAACGCTTGATTGAAAATGGCATGCAGTTTCCCGTCTTCATGAACTTGGCCGACGAGCGCTTCGATGTATGTCGAAAGCAGTTTTCCATATTTTCGTTGTTCCAGTAGATGGGCGGCAATCGGGTATTCGCTTGCTAAAGCTTTGAGCACGTCAGCACTCGTTGAGCCTTTGCGGTTTTTTGGCAATCCCAACTCCTCAAACAAAACCTGGGCGACTTGCTTAGGCGAATTGATGTTGAACTCATGGCCAGCCGCTTCATAAATGGCATTCGTCTCGTCTAGTAGTTTGCGCCGATATTCAGCACCGAGTTTTTGAAGCATGGCGACATCGATGGGAACGCCTTCACGTTCCATTTTGGCAAGCACGAGCGCTAGCGGTATTTCCACGTCATATAAAATCGATTCGGCGTCTTTTTCTTTCAATTCCATACTAATCTTTGGAAAGAGTTTCCATAAATAGTAGGCGATTTGGCCACATTTTTGCGGGTCTGCTTCATCGAATAGCTGGACGCTTTCGTCGCTTGAAAAATGAGCGCCATACATTGCTAACGACGTTTCCGGATTCGTGCCCGATGATGTATCGAGCGTGTAGCTGGCCAGCAATACATCAAAGAAAGGTCCCTTGATTGGTAAACCGAAACGGTCACAAAAGACATACACCGCTTTTAAGTCGTAGACGAACTTTTTAATATTGGTATTAGCCAACAAGTTATGTAAGTGCTGATCTTTTTTGGCGTCTTCAAGCGTCATGTAGACGGTATTATAGACGCTACTGATGGCTAAGCCACTAGGGACGAGGCGATGGTAATTACCGGCCTTAACGTCGAAGTGCAATCCGATTTTATCGGTGACTTTGAATTTATCAAGTGAGGACACGATTGTCGTTTCAATCGTAAGCGTTCCTTCGTCTTTGCGCCACGAGGTTGGAAGTTTCGAAATGAAAGTTCGCAACTCATAACGGGTTCCAAACGTCGTGGCTTCGCTAAGCGCAAATCCTTCATACACTGTATCCGCAAGCGAAAATGGCAGCGGTACATCCGTTTGAATCAGCGCTAATTTCTTACTCAGCGCTCCGATTTCGGTGAATTCGAGCAAGTTGGCCCCGATTTTTCCACCAATTGAATCAGCGTTAGCAACGATGTTCTCAAATGTTTGGAATTCATTTAAAAGTTTGATAGCCGTCTTGTCGCCAATGCCCGGGATTCCTTTTAAATTATCGCTCGCGTCACCGCAAAGTCCTTTATAATCGGCGACTTGTTCGGGCGTGAATCCGTATTCCTCGATGACACGTTGGCGATTCATCACGCGAATGTCGGACATCCCTTTTTTGATTAAATTGACTTTAATGGTCGTGTTTACGAGCTGCAAGAAATCGCGATCCGATGTGTAGATATGTACTTCATGGCCGTGACTATGTGCGAGTTTGGCGGCGCTTCCAGCAACGTCATCGGCTTCGAATCCATCCATTTCAAACGTAAAAATGCCAAGCGCTTTGAGCATTTCGCGGGCAATCGGCATTTGGGCAATCAGTTCCTCAGGCGCTTTTTTCCTTTGTGCTTTATAACTTTCGAGTTGATCATGGCGAAACGTTTTCGCCCCCGTGTCAAAAGCGACGAGCAAGCCATCACCTTCATTGATGTCGGAAATAATGCGCGTCATCATGTTTGAGAAAATATAAATGGCGTTTGTTGGAATACCATCTTTGGTACGCATCAGCGTCGTGCCCGGATATGCCGAGGCATAATAGGCTCGAAACAGGAGCGAATTACCATCAACAATCGTCAGTCTATTCACGGGTTTCCTCAATGACGGTCACTTTATCGGCGATGAAATTATTGCCCTTTTCGGTTTCATAATGGCCGATGACGACGACGAGTTTGTTTTTTTCAAGCACAGTTGCCACTTCGGCGTAAGGGCGTGGGAAAATAACGACTTCCATTTCGCCAGCGTCATCATAAATCGTCATAAACGCCATTGGAGCGCCGGCTTTGGTTTTAATCGTCTTTTTGCTTCTAACGATGCCTCCAACGGTTACCGTTGCTTTGGTGTCTTTGGCTTTGTTAATCGGCAATAGGCTATAATCGCGCAGAAGCGATTTCTTATGTTTGAATGGGGAGGCTGACAAAACGATGCCCAGCGCCTCGAGTTCGCGATCGACATTTTCAATCATGTCGTCTTTGGCATTGACAAGTTTTGCGCTAGGAATATGATCGCCGGCGATAAGGCTTGGCGTTTCTTCGCTTGTCATCGTGGCGTGAATGGCCGCGTGCTGCAAACCATAGTTGATTGACGCCCTTAGCGTCGCACGTGACTTGTGAAGGCTGTCAAATGCACCAGCGTCAATAAGATGCTCAAGCTGTTTGGCGCTCAACTTGTGATAATACATGCGGGTGATGAAATCATAGAACGATTGGAATTGACCTTCTTCGCGTTCTTCAACAATCCGTTGGGCCAAATCGGAGGAAATGCCCCTGATAGCGTTAAGTGGGAACAGCAGCTTTTTTCCAAAAACGGTGAATGAACGACCCGATCGATTAATGTCGGGGTTTGATATCGTGATTTTGAGTTGTTGTAATTCTTCGATATATGCCGAAAATTTCGTATCGTTGATGGCGCTGCTTGTCTCCAATATCGCGGCATAAAACTCGTGGGGATAATAGACTTTCAAATATGCCATTTGACAGGCGATGACGGCATAGGCGACTGAGTGGCTCTTGTTAAAACCGTAATCGGCGAATTTATAAATATGATTGAAAACGGATACGGCATGGCCTTCTTTGTAGCCTTTGCGAATCGCTCCGGCAACGAATTTATCTTGGAGTTCGCCGAGTTTTTCAGCGTCTTTTTTACTGACGGCGCGACGGAACAAGTCGGCTTCCGATAATGTGAAACCAGCCATACGCTCGGCGATTTGCATGATTTGCTCTTGGTAGATGATAATGCCAAACGTCGGCGAAAGAATGTCGGCAATTTGCGTGTCGAGCGTTGAATAATTCTCGGTTCCGGCTTTGCGCGCGGCATAAGAAGTGATATTGTCCATGGGACCGGGACGGAAAATCGCCAATATGACGACTATGTCGTCAAATGTCGTTGGTTTAATCTCTTTGATTGCGCGACGCATGCCATCACTTTCGAGTTGGAAGATGCCCATTGTCAGGCCGCTGCGAATCAAGTCGAAAATTTTGGGATCGTGATATGGGATTTTATCGATGCGCAAATCAAGTCCGTGATTGTCCTTGACTAGCCGCAAGCAGTTATCGATAATCGTTAAATTACGAAGACCGAGAATATCCATTTTCAGGAAGCCTTGGGTTTCCAAATAATCCATTTCATATTGGGTAATTAGATGACCGTTATTCTCAAGAACAGGCAATGATTCGCGAATGTCTTCGTTATTCAAAACGACGCCTGCGGGATGCATGCCGCTTTGTCGGATCAACCCTTCGATTTTCGTTGCCAATTTAACAATTTCGAGGCATTCCTTATCCTCAAGCACGACTTTCTTGAATGCCGGAACCCGTTTAAATGCCGTTCTAAGATCATATCGAGAATCAGGGAGCGATTTGGCCATGGCTTCGATTGTACGAGGCGAAAATTTATAAACACGGCCAATGTCGCGAATCGCCTGCTTCGCTTGAATCGTTTGGAAGGTAATGATATTGGCAACACGATGCTCGCCGTACTTGAGTCGCAGGTAATCAATCACTTCTTCACGTCGAATGTCGGCAAAATCAATGTCGATATCGGGCATCGTCTTGCGCGAGGGATTTAAGAACCGTTCGAATAGGAGCTGGTATTTAATCGGATCGACATCGGTAATACCTAAAGCATAACCAACCAGCGAACCAGGGGCGGACCCACGTCCGGGGCCAACCGGGATGCCATGATTTTTCGCGTGATTGACGTAATCGGAGACAATCAGGAAGTAGTCGGAATAACCCATTTCTTCAATCATGCGCAGTTCATAATCGAGTCGTTCAAGATATTCGATGTTCGTGAAATCAATGTCGCGCGTTTGTAATCCGACAATCGCCATTTCGCGTAGCATCAGCGCCGATGAGGCACCTGCTTGTTTGGGAAATTCGAGTAACGAACCGCGTTTTTGATGAAAGTCAAAGTTAATTTTGGTCGCGATGGTTCCGGTCAGTGCGATTTCCTCATCGGTGTAACGGCCATCGATTTGTTCGCTATCATACAAGTAATATGGCCCGCTTAATTCGCGTTCCTCAATCACTTCGTCATGGGCAATCGCGTGGGTGATTTTTAGCACGATCGCATCGCTTGGCTTATGATATTTTATGAATGGAAAAGCGATCGTCTGATAATTGAACTTATCAGCGATTTCGCGCATGAAAGTGGCGAAATCTTCGTCGTTGGACGTATATATTTCGATGCCGATCAAAATATGGGGAAAGATGGCATCCAGTTTTGCCATCTTAGGGGCGATGGCCGCTTGGTTGGATATAAATAGTTCCAGCATCTCACCTTGACGCGAAGACACAATTGCTTGAAGTCCTCCTTGATGGGCTTTGATGAAATCTTGTGTCAACGTGCCTGTCGACGCTTGGCTTGAAAGGCGCACAAGTTGTCGATATCCGGTTTCATCAAGCGCGAGCAAGGTAATCAATTCACCTTCAACGACAAGATCAAGCCCGGCAATGGCGTCAAGTGAATTTTTGTTCGCTCGGTCGAAAAATTCGGGAATTCCGAACAAAACGTTAAGATCGGTGATCGCCGCAGCTTGGTAATTTTTTTCTTTTAAGGCTTCAATCAAATGATCCACGGTAAAACCGCTTTGCAGGAACGAATATGACGTGTATATGTGTAGCGGTGTGAACATAGGAAAACCTCTTTTGTTATTTTATCATACATACCTAGTTCCGATATTAATATCGGACGCGGTGTACTATTGGAACAGCTCGTCGAGAGCGGCGATAAATGTTGGCAATTCGTCGAGCGTGTCGATTTTGGCACCGCTTGCTTGCGCGTGTCCGCCACCACCGAAGCGAGCGGCGACTTTGTTAATCGGGACTTCTTTGGAGCGGATCGAAATGCGCCAGACATTATCTTTGGGATCTTCGGTAATCGAACACCAAGCGTTAATGCCTTCGATGTTTGAGAAAATGTTGACGTTTTCCTTGCCCCGTTCTGGGGTGATTTTCAAATCGTCTTGGATTTGCTTGTTTAAGATGTAATAGGCGACACCATGGGGTGACACAGTGAAATTGTTCAAAACAAATGCGGTGACTTTTAAGTCCTCAATCGATTTTTGATACATGCGTTGATAGACGTCTTTCGACAGGTCGAACTTAGTTTCTAACAATACGGCGGCTACCTCAAAAGTGACTAAACTTGTCGACGAATACATGAAGCGACCGGTGTCGCCGGCAATGCCGGAATACAAATAACTGGCGGCGCCTTTGCGCAATTCGTGTTTGCGAGGGAATGAAGCAATCATCGCGCCGATGATTTCGCTACAAGCGGCCATTGAAGTTATTTCCAAATTGACATGTCCAAACGAATCGACGACAGGATGGTGATCGATTTTGATGATGTCGCTAGCTTTGGCATAGCGGCCATCGGCAACGCGTTCACGGTTTCCCGTATCGAGCACAATGGCCAAAAAGGGCGCCTCAAACCAATCGTCGGAAATGATTTCCATCGGCGGATAAAGCCGTGGCGTGAAGCTGACATGGTCATCGCCAACGTAGCGAATTTCTTTGTTTGGGAAGTTGTCTTTTAGCCAGGCGACCAAACCCATTTGGGTGCCCAAGGCGTCAAAATCGGGCATGATGTGACGAAATACCACGATACGGTCGTGCTTCTTGATTAGCGCATAAATTTGTTTCAGTGTTTTTCGATAAGGCCTAAGGGCGCTTTTAATGACGGGACTAAGTTTTTTCATGATGTCGTCGCTCCTTTTCAAATTGTAAGCCAAATAATAAGTAATACCAACATATTCGACTTATTATACTCGCTTTTATTAAATTAATTAAATGGTAAAATATTATTATGATTACAAGGCTAAAACGTGAATTCAGTGCTTTCATGGCGCTTGGCGAGTGTGTTTCTTATGGCGATAAATGCCCATCTTTGCTCGTGCCTTCGCTAAAAGGAGCCAGTGTGCTTCCACTGACCGGAACAGCGCTTTGTTTATTGTCGCTTCAAAACAAAAACGTCAAAATAACACCGAAATTGCTCATGAGCCAATATGGGCTATGGATTGGACAATTAGCGAAGCATCAAGATGCCGACGTCTCTTTGCTTGACCCGCAACTACTTCAGAGCGTGCATCAATATTTGGCAAACCATATGAATGTCAGTTTTTTTGCTCCCAATGAAATGCACATCGACAGTTCCGGACTCACGAGGCTAGGGCCACTGGCGTTTTATCTTGTTCGCTATAAAACCATGTTTGAAAAAAATCCGCCGGCAATGTACAACCTCATCCATTTGCTTGGGAGCTTAAGCGTCGGTCATCGTCGTGCTTCGTTGGCGAGTGGCTTATACTTGGCGGTGTGCACGACCCTGATTGAAATACGGCTCAAGAAGAACAAAGCTTTAACGGCGCTTGAAGTTAAAAAGGCCGGACGCATCGCGATTTCCAAAGCATTGCTATATTACAATTCGACATACGAGTACAAAGGCGAGACGGGTCATTTTGCATTGTTGCAATTGAATAAACAACAGCAAATGCATTTAGAAACGGTCGCTTTTTCGGAATTAAACCAATCTAATTATGCCGTCGATGTCGTTATCTCGTCTTTGTGGATCCTTTTTAATGTCACCAAAAGCAAAGCGATGTTCGAATTGCTATCGAGCGTGCATCTTCCGCAATTAGGCGTTGTCGCCTCATCGCTTTTTGCACTGGCATATGGCGAAAAAAGATTGTCCGGAACGTATAAAAAAAGATTCGAAGAAATCCTCGAATCTTTGAAAATATGACTTATTACTTTCTTAATCGTTAAGTATTCGATAGGTGTCGCGGGCAATCATAACTTCTTCGTCGGTGGGAATCACCGCGACTTTAACTTTGCTCGAAGGCAATGAAATGACGGCGAGCTTACCGCGCAACGGCAGATTGAATGCGACATCGTATTGAATTTCTAGCGCGTCTTTGATTTCTTCAAGAATTAGTTGGCGGACATGACCGGCGTTTTCGCCAACACCCGCCGAAAATATAATCAAATCGGCTCCGCCCAAGCGCACGAAATATTGACCGATAAAATCGGCGATGCGCCGCACGAATAGTTGACTCGCCAACGTGGCCCGAGCATGCCCCTTGGCCATCGCGTCTTCGATTTCTCGCGAATCGTTGGAGATGCCGCTGACGCCCAAAAGGCCAGATTTTTTATTGAATATTTCATACATTTCTTCATGTGTTTTATTATCGCGCAATGCGGCGAAATGAAGCACCGAAGGATCGATATCACCCGTGCGCGTTCCCATCATCAGACCACCGAGAGGGGTCAAACCCATTGTTGTGGCGACGCATTTACCGTCTTTGATGGCTGTAATCGAAGCACCAGAACCAATATGGCAAGAAATGATACGGGAATGATTTGGATTACCTAATAATTTGATTCCTTCTTGCGCCAAATATTGATGTGAGGTGCCGTGAAAGCCATAGCGGCGGATATCGTATTTTTCATAGTACTCATATGGTATCGGGAACAGGTAATCTTGCGGCTCCATCGTTTGATGAAAAGCCGTGTCGAACACCGCGACATGACCGACGTTTGGTAGTATTTTTTTAAAGGCGCGATAACCGACGAGATTCGGTTTGTTGTGAAGCGGGGCTAGTGGTATAAGCGCCTCGATGTTTTCTGCGCATGTTTCGTCGAAAATGGCGCTATTGGGATAAAATTTACCGCCTTGAACGACGCGGTGCCCAATCCCGGATATTTCATCGAAACTGCTGATGATTTTGTTTTCGACCAGTGCTTTTAATAGTAATTCAACACCGACGGCATGATTGGGAAGCGGATGCTCTTCACGAATCTTTCGTCCTTCGAATTCGATTTTGAAAATACCGTCTTGATGACCGATGCGGTCGGCCATACCCGAACAAATAACGTGTTCAGATGGCATTTCAAACAACTTGAATTTAAGGCTTGACGACCCGGCGTTAACCGCTAAAATTTTTCCCATGACAACACTCCCATGCAATACTCAAATTCTAGGCCAATAGGGCCGGATATTCAAGGACGAAATGCCAAACAGCCGAGCGATTTTCATATTAAACAAGGTAATCATTTTGTATAATTACAATAGATTTACGGAGGTTTTTTATGGCGTACGGCATTCTCTATGAATATTTACTCGGTCAAACAATCGATGGCTTTCGCTACTTTGGCGCACACTTTATCGAGTGCGAACGCATTGAAAAGTATCGTAACGGTCGCAAAAAAGTTATCAAGGAAAAAGGTGTCGTATTTCGCCTATATGCCCCCATGGCAAGCGATGTCAGTGTCATCGGCGAGTGGAATAATTGGGATTATGGTGCCAACAAAATGGATCGCGTCGACGATAGTGGCGTGTATGAAACATTCATCCCTGGACTAGTTAACTATCAATCGTATAAATACCATTTTAAAAACGCGCATGGCGTCTATGTCGACAAAGCCGATCCATTTGCGTTTTTTAGCGAATATCGACCGAATTCTTGTTCGCGTCTATTCGATATCGAAAACTTCATGTGGCACGATTACGAATATCTGAAAAGTCGTGACCGCAATTTCGACAAACCGATGAGCATTTACGAAATTCATCTTGGAAGTTGGAAAGGCCCAGTCGATGGTCGTAACCTCAGCTATGAGGAAATCGCCGATTATTTGATTCCATATTTACAGGAGCATGGCTACACTCATGTTGAAATCATGCCGATTACCCAGTATCCATTCGATGGTTCGTGGGGCTATCAAGCTACCGGATTTTTCTCGGTTGACTCCCGCTATGGCAATCCGATGCAACTCATGTCATTCGTCGACCGCATGCATCAAGCGGGATTCGGCGTCATTCTCGACTACGTGCTCGTTCATTTCGCGTCCGACGCTTATGGTTTAATCGAATTCGACGGATCACGTATGTATGAGTATGCCGATGGCAAAAACACATTCAGCCAATGGGGATCGCCTCAGTTCGATTTAGGAAAAGATCCCGTTCGTAGTTTTTTGATGAGTGGTGTCAATTACTTCTTGGAATATTTCCATTTTGACGGTATTCGCGTCGATGCCGTCAGCAATATCATCTATTGGGACGGGGATTCCAGTCGTGGTGAAAATGGAGGAGCTATTGAATTCATTAAGCGATTATGCGGCAAGATTCATTTTCGGCATCCCGACATCATGATGATCGCCGAAGATTCGACGGCGCATCCAGGCGTGACTAAGCCACTTGAACATGGCGGTCTCGGTTTCGATTACAAGTGGGACATGGGATGGATGAACGACACGTTGAAATACTATTCCAAAGACCCGATATACAAAAAATACGAACATAGCAAAATCACCTTCTCGATGGCGTATTTTTATTCTGAAAATTTCCTATTGCCACTTTCCCATGACGAAGTCGTCCATGGTAAAGGCACGATAATTAACAAAATGTGGGGCGATTACGACACCAAATTCGCATTACTACGTAATTTGTATACTTACCAATTCGCCCATCCTGGTAAAAAGCTCAACTTTATGGGCAATGAACTCGCCAGTTTTGATGAATGGAATGAATTAAGGTCGTTACCATGGAATCTCAAGACATATCCCAAACACGATTCAATCGCCCGCATGATTCGCGACCTCAATCTGATTTACGCCGCAGAAACCGCGCTTCATATTCATGAGCATGATCCGGCACGGTTCAATTGGCTGATGGTCGACAATTCCGACCAAAGCGTGTTCGCATTCGAACGTCACGACAATAACGGCCGCTTGATTTTTGTTTTCAACATGACAGGAAACTATTATCATCAATATGATATTGGTGTGACGATACCTGGGCGTTATGTGGAAATATTTAACTCCGACAAAGACGTTTATGGCGGCTGGAACCAATATAACGGGGCCCCGCTTTCCACAACTGACCAACCGGGACCCGAGCATCGACCCCACACATTAACGATTAAACTCGCGAGTTTCGGAGCTTTAATCCTCAAACACGACAAATAAATTTTTTTAAGGAGCACATATGTTCAATTCAGTTGCCAAATTTAAGAAAGAATACGAAGCGCGTCTAATCGAAAAATACGGGCGTGACGTTACCAACAGCCATATCACCGAAAGGTTTGACGTACTCGGGCGCATGGTCCGCGATTTTGCCGGATCCGATTGGCGTCGCACGCGTGAGAAGACGCTAGAAACCGGTCAAAGGCAACTCATTTACTTTTCAATGGAATTCCTAATTGGCCGCTTGCTCGTCAACAATATGCAAAATCTCGGTATTTATGAGACAGCGAAACAGGGATTGAAAGAACTTGGTCTCGACATTCACGAGTTAGAACAGCTAGAAACCGATGCTGGTCTTGGTAATGGCGGGCTTGGCCGTCTAGCCGCCTGTTTTCTTGATTCAATCGCTTCGTTAGGATATCCCGGACATGGTAACTGCATTCGTTACGAATACGGCTTTTTCAAACAGAAAATTGTCGATGGACGTCAAATTGAAGTGCCCGATCAATGGCTCGTCAATGGCAATGTCTGGGAAGTGCGCAAATTAAAACACGCCGTCGAAGTTAAATTTTATGGCAATGCTGAAACATATATCAAACCCGATGGCGGCTATGCCATTCGCACGGCGAATGCCGTGTGTATCAAGGCCGTTCCCTATGATATGTCGGTTGTCGGTTACCGCAATCACGTATCCAATTATTTGCGCCTTTGGAGTGCCGAACCGAGCGAAGAAAACCTTCCCGCCAACCAAAAGTTTGAGGATTACTTGCAAACTGTGCGTGAACTGACCCATGGTTTATACCCAGACGATACAACAGAACATGGCCGCATTTTACGTCTAAGGCAACAATATTTCCTCGTTTCAGCCGGCTTGCAATCGGCGATGCGTGGACATAACCGTCGTTATAAGTCTTTAAAAGATTTTTACAAATACTTTGTCTTTCAGTTAAACGACACGCACCCGATTTTGGCGATTCCCGAGTTCATGCGTCTTTTAATCGATGAATATGGCCACAGCTGGGATAATGCTTGGGCGCAGGTAAGCAAATGTATGGCGTATACCAATCATACAGTCATGGCCGAAGCACTCGAAAAATGGCCCGTCCATTATATGCAACAGCTGATTCCTCGTTGTTATATGATTATTGAAGAAATTCACCGTCGCAGTCAAATTCATTACAACGACATCGGCGCCAGCGATGACGCCAAGCGCAATATGGCGATTATTCGCGACGGCATGGTCCACATGACCAACCTCGCCCTTTACACCGGTTACTCGGTCAATGGCGTCGCCGCTTTGCATACCGAGATTTTAAAGAAAGACACTTTTTCCGATTTTTATAAATTTTTCCCACAAAAATTCAACAATAAAACGAATGGCATTACCCATCGTCGCTGGTTTTTGTACGCTAATCCGCAGTTGGCCAAACTTGTAAGCGACAAAATCGGCACTGACTGGATTAGCAAGCCTGAATTGCTTGAAAAATTCTTGCCTTTCGCCGACGATGAAACCGTGCAGCAACGCTTTTTGGCCATCAAACAAGAACTGAAGGATAAACTGGCCACTTACATATTGGCGAAAAACAAAATAGAGATTGACCCTAAATCGATCTTTGATGTGCAAGTCAAGCGGTTGCATGCTTATAAGCGACAGTTGATGAATATATTCCACGTCATTTATTTATATAACCGCATGAAAGAAGATTCGTTTTTTAGAATCAAACCACATACGTTCATTTTCGGAGCCAAAGCGGCCCCAAGTTATGTTTATGCTAAAAAAATCATCGAACTGATTAACGCCGTGGCACTTCGCGTTAACCGTGATCCCGATATCAGTCCTTACATGAAAGTCGTCTTCATTGAAAATTATGGTGTCAGCCTCGCCGAAACGATTATTCCGGCGACCGACGTATCTGAGCAAATCTCGACAGCCGGTAAAGAGGCCAGTGGTACTGGCAACATGAAATTTATGATTAATGGTGCCCTGACGCTGGGGACACTAGATGGCGCTAACGTTGAAATCAGCGAACTGGTTGGGCCTGATCATGCAGTCATTTTCGGACTGAAAGCGCCTGAAGTCGAGACGCTCAAACGTCGCGGCAGTTACAATCCTTGGGATGTTTATAATGCCGACTTCCGCATCAAACGAATTATCGATTCACTGATCGATGGAACTTGGAGCGATGGTAATCCCGATAAATTCCGACCGATTTTCGATGAAATCATGTATCACAACGATGAATACTTCGTTCTCAAGGATTTTGATAGTTACGTCAAAGCCCATGAAAAGATCGTATCCAAATACGAAGATCGCTCTGGCTGGGCTCGTAGCGCGCTTATTAACGTCGCCAAAGCCGGTTTCTTTAGTTCCGACCGCACCATCGAGCAATACAATGCCGACATTTGGCATCTTGAAAAAGTAAAATGACTATCGATTTAGGACCGCTGTTTGCTAAACAGCGTGAGCTGGACGCTCACATCCATGCCAATCATGGACTTGATTATTCATCGACGCGTCATAAGCGCATTTTGGCGCTTTTAGTCGAACTCGGCGAATTGGCCAATGAAACGCGCGCGTTTAAATTTTGGTCGCTGAAAGCACCTTCGCCGATTGAGAAAATACTCGATGAATACGCCGATGGAATGCATTTCTTTTTATCGTTGGGCATTGATATCGGCAGTCACAAGATGACTTACCTCGTCAAGCAACCACCACACGATTTCGTTCATCAAACGCTTTTGGTTTATCACAGTATTGACATTTTGCGCATGGAACAAGACACCAGTTCGTATGAAGCGGCATTTCAAACGTATCTCGACATGATTCCACTTTTAGGTGTATCTCCAGAAGATGCCATTGCCGCCTATTATCAAAAACTTGGCGTCAACTATAAACGTCAAGAACAAAAATATTAGTATAATTATTGCAAATAAGGAGCATAACAAATGAACGAAAAAGAACGACTGGAATTTCTCAAACGCTTTAGTGAAGTCAACGGGATTCCCGGCCATGAAAAGGAAGTGGCCAAACTTGCGAAACTGATGGTTGAAGGCTATGCCGACCGCGTCGAATTCGACAATCTCGGTTCGTTTTTAGCATACAAAGACGGTGAAAAAGGCCAGCCGACGATCTTATTCAGTGGTCACATGGACGAAGTCGGGTTCCTAGTACACAAAATCGAGGATAGCGGTATGCTACGCATTCATCCCGTCGGTGGTTGGTGGGGTCATGTGCTTTTAGCCCAAGTGATGACGATTACAACGCGCGATGGGCGTAAATACACGGGCGTCATCGGCGCGCAACCTCCTCATGGCATGTCCCCGGAAATGCGCAAACAAGTGCTGGAAATCAAAGACATGTATCTTGACTTGGGTGTCAGTGATAAAGCGATGGTCGAAGCCATGGGCATTAAAATTGGCGACATGATTACCCCATATACCGATTTTCGTGTACTTAACGATGGCAAGAGCCTGCTTGGCAAAGCGTGGGATAACCGCCTCGGCGTCGCCGCGGGCATCGAAGCGCTGCGCAACCTTAAAGACATTAACCATAAAGCAACGATTGTCGCCGCAGGAACGGTGCAAGAAGAAGTCGGCTTACGTGGCGCGCAAACAGCCGCCTATCACGTCAAGCCCGACATCGCTTTCGCCATCGACGTGACGATGAGCTATGATTTACCAACCAGCCCTAAAAACGACACCAAACTTGGTGGCGGCGTCGCACTGTCGATTATGGACGGTAGCGTGATCGCCCATCGTGGTTTGTTCGATTTCGTCGAAGCGCTGTGCCAAAAAGAAAATATCAAATACACTTACGACATCATGACCGCAGGTGGTACCGATAGTGGCGCCATCCACAAACAATATGATGGCGTCGTCACGATGACGCTTTCAATCCCGTGCCGTTATTACCACAGCCACGTTTCGATTATCAACTATGACGATTACGTGACCACTGTTAATTTATTAACAAAATTAGCGACGTCAATCGACGCTAATGTGCTTAAAGATTTGAAAGAATCAAAATTCCGCTAAATTTTTAAATGGTGGCGATAAGGCTGAATTGCGATATAGAGCAAGGCGGCGCCCGTGGCTCCCGCCAGTCCTTGGAGTGAGTCAAACGGCAGTGTTGCTAAAAGCAAGGACCCGGTTGGGTCAAGGATATAATAGCTAAGCGAATAAGTGGCCACCATCAATAGTGCCCCCACTAGCAAAGCCCCATAGTTATATGGGGTTTTAATTTTGGCAAACAAATATCCAGCCACGAGTGCTTCCAAAGATTTAGCGACGATCGTGAATGGGATAAAAAACAGATAACCTCCGTACAAATCAGCCAAACTCGCGCCGATGGCACCGACGAAAGCTCCAAAAATCGGATGCACGAAAATTGATGAAAAAATAATAACGATGTCACCCAAATTGAAATAGCCAACGCTCAATGGAATGTGAACGAATGCCGTGAGAATGAATGTCAAGGCGCTAAGAAGCGCAGCCAGCGTCATCTGGCGAATCGTGAGTTTCATAATGCACATGTATTATACATGATTGGAACGACTTAAAAGCGCCACGAGTATTTTTTCTTGCTACAATTAAGCGATGCGACGACTAATCGAAATAACTTATCAAACGACTACCTATTCGGTGTGGCTGACCCGTAAACGGATGAAACGCATTACGATGCGACCAAGCCCCGAGGGACTTTTAGTCAGTGCGCCGGTGGGTGTCTCGCTGCCTTTTGTCAAAGCGACAATCATCAAACATATGCCCAAACTTGTCGGTGCGCTCCAAAAAGAGGCGCCAATCAGTTCGGGCCATTTATATTTCCTCGGCCATAAATATCATAACGAATCAGATTATTTGAAGATGTATTTTTCAAGGCCTTTGTCTGATTTTGAAGCGCCGCTATTTCAAAGCGAACTGCGAAAAATCGCGTTACGATATTTCACGAGCCGCGTCCGTCATTATGAGGCAATCATGAAAGTAGATCGCCCGTATCAAGTCAAAATTAGGAAAATGAGCGCGCGCCTTGGCAGTAACACCAAAAAAAACCATACCCTGACGTTCGCCTTGAATTTGATTCATTACTCGGTACCGATCATCGACGCCGTCGTCGTGCATGAATTGGCGCATCATTATGCGTTTGACCACTCGAGAAACTTTTACGAAATCCTGTTAAAGTATTATCCTAACTATAAGGTTGAACACCAAAAAATCAGGCAGGGCTTTTATTCATGAAAACGATCAACAGCGTCCAGAATCCGCTTATTAAGCAACTACTGGAACTTAAGACTAACAAAGGTCGCCTTGCGGCACGCCGTTTTTTGATTTCTGGTTATCATTTGGTGGAAATGGCGGTGGCGAAACGGTTGGTCAAACTCGTGTTAACGCTCGAACCACTAGTTGACCTCGATCCAGCGATTGAACAAGTAATTGTCAGTGTGGCGATTATGAAAAAACTGGCTGATCAAGTCACGCCTCAAGGCATCATTGCCGTGTGTGAGGATGTACCACAGTTACCAATCAATGGGCCCCGCATCGCTTACCTAGATCAGATTAATGATCCAGGCAATCTCGGCACGATATTGCGATCAGCCAGCGCATTTGGAATCGATATGGTGCTTTTATCACCTGATTGCGTGTCAGTTTATAACCCAAAAACGATTGCCGCTAGCCAAGGCGCGATATTCGCGGTCAATGTTAGGGAAGCCTCGATTGATGATATTGCCCAACTGAAAGCAAAAGGATATCGCCTTGTCGGAACACTGCTAGACGCTAAGGCTATCCCATCAAACGAATACGAGTGGTTCGATAACACCGTCGTCATCTTCGGTAACGAAGCGCATGGCATCTCGGAGCAACTCGTGCCACTGCTTGACGATAAAATCATGATTCCGATTACTAATGTCGAATCGTTAAATGTAGCGATGGCGGCTTCGATTGTTTTTTATGACATGAAGTATCGGTGATTTTGTCTATTTATGATATAATTCACGTATACGTCGAAGAGAACTAGTACCGGATGGCGCAATTGATAGGGAAGAGTGAACAGTGGAACCACTCGCAAGGAGCCGCCAGGGAATTCAGCTCGGAGTATGGCTCGTCCCGTCAGGCAGCGTTAATGCCGTTAGTGCGTAAAGTCTTTTTACGAAATAGGATGGCACCACGGCGAAACGTCGTTCCTTGGGAATGACTTTTTTTATTTAACGGAGGCAATTATGGAAGAAAAAATAAGTTTAATACTCCTCGAAGCACTTCACGCGATTGATCAGGCAAATACCGAAGTCGCGCTAATGGAGGCGCGACACAAATACTTGTCGAAAAAATCGGAGCTCATGGGTCTATTTGGACAAATGAAAGATGTGCCCAGCGACAAAAAAGCCAGTTATGGCCAACTCATCAACGATGCGCGAGCTAAAATTGAAGCGGCGCTGGCGCTAAAGAAGACAAAGTTTGACGAAGAAGCGCTTCAAAAAAGGTTCATCGATGAAAAAATCGACATCAGCCTCCCTGCCAGTAGCGAAGATCCCGGGGTACGCAATCCCTATTACATCGTCCGTGACGAAATGGTCGATATTTTCATTGCCCTTGGTTATGAAGTAGCCGAAGGTCCTGAAGTAGAAAGCGACCACTATAACTTCGAATTGCTCAACATTCCCAAAGACCATCCCGCTCGCGACATGCAAGACACGTTCTATATTGATCCGGCGACTTTGCTTCGCACTCATACTTCCCCAGTCCAAGCGCGAAGCATGGAAAAAGCTCGGGGTACGCCGATTCGCATGATATGCCCAGGCAAGGTGTATCGACGCGATGATGACGATGCGACGCATTCGCATCAATTTGCCCAAGTCGAAGGGTTATTAATCGATAAGAACATCAATCTAGGTCACCTGCAAGCCACGCTCAGTTTATTCGTGAGGAAGTTATTCGGCGAAAAACGCGAAATAAGACTTCGCTCAAGCTATTTTCCGTTTACGGAACCGAGCGTTGAAGTCGACGTAAGTTGCGCCGAATGCGGTGGCAAAGGTTGTTCGATGTGCAAAGGTAGCGGTTGGATTGAAATTTTAGGGGCTGGCATGGTTCATCCCAACGTGCTGCGGATGTCGGGCTATGACCCCGATGTCTGGAGTGGTTTTGCGTTTGGCGTCGGCATCGAGCGGGTCGCCATGCTCCGTTATGGCATCGACGACATTCGTCGCTTTTATCAAAACGACATCCGCTTCATCAAGCAGTTCATGAAAGGATAACGCCATGAAAGTATCACTTAATTGGGTCAATCGTTATGTTGACCTCCACGACATTACGCCGGAAGAAATCGCCAACCGATTGACATTTGCCGGAATTGAGGTCGAGGGTATCGAACGTCGAGCCGTCGGGACTAATCTTGTTACCGCTCATGTATTAGAAGCGCGATTGATGGAAAATAGCGATCATCTATCGATCTGTCAAGTCGATATGGGGTCGAAATACGGCACTGCTCAAATCGTGTGTGGCGCGCCTAATGTCAAAACGGGCCAAAAAGTAATCGTCGCCCGACCAGGCGCCGTTTTAAGCGAAGTCAAAATTTCCAAATCAAATATCCGCGGTCATGAAAGTAACGGAATGATTTGTTCTTTACTCGAACTTGGCGTCGACAAAAAGTTTTTATCGCAAGAGTCAATTGAGGGCATTGAAGAATTGCCCGAAGATACACCAATCGGCCGTGAAGACGTGTTGGCGCTATTAGGGCTTGAAGATACGATTCTAAATTTAAAATTATTAGCTAATCGTCCCGATGCTTTAGCGGTTTATAATATCGCCCGTGAGTTAGCGACCCTGTTTGATCGACCATTGAAATCGTGGCAAGTATCCTTGAATCAAGGAAAAGCGCCAAAATTCGAAGTCGCTGTGACAACGGATAAATGTCCGCAATTTTCGATTCGCACGGTCATGGGTATTGGTCACGGACACACGCCCGCACATATTGAACATGCGCTGTCCGCCATGGGCATGCGCCCAATCAGTCCTTTGGTCGATATTTCTAATTACGTAATGCTATTGACCGGACAACCGCTCCATATTTATGATATCGACCGCTTGGAAGAAGCTAAATTGACGATTGTCGATGGCGTCAAACATCCGTTTTATGCCCTTGACGACAACGAATACCAAACCGAACCAAGCGACATTGCCATTTTTAGCGGCCAGACGATTGCCTGTCTTGCGGGCGTCATGGGCAGTAACAAAACCGGCGTGACCCAATCGACTAAAAACATCGCCATCGAAGCCGCCAATTTTCATGGAGCAACCATTAGACAAACCTCGATTCGATTGAATTTACCGTCTGAATCGAGTCAACGTTTCATCAAGGGCATCAATCCGCATCAAGCTGAAGCGGTGCTTGATTTCACGATTCATCTGATTGGCGAAGTGCTCGGGTACGATGAATACTCTGCCACGATCGCCCATGACAAGATCAATCATCAGTTAAAACAGATACCATTCACATATGAAGCCATCAATGCCCGTTTGGGAACGAATTTCAGCCATGCTCAAATCGATACTACGTTAGCCAAAGTCGGAATCAAAGTTAAAAGTAACGAGTTGCTAGCGATAATCCCCGCCCATCGCATCGATATCGAAGGCGTGAGTGACTTATCAGAAGAAGTGATTCGAATATTAGGGTTCGAGCATATCGATGTCAAACTTCCACCACTGACAGCGCTTCATGCCGGATTATCGACTAATCAAGTCAAAACCGACAATATTAGACGCTATTTAAGGGATCGTGGTCTTGACGAAGTCGTCAGTTACACGCTGTTACATCAACGTGAAATCGGAAAATTCCGATTGCTCAATCAGGATGAAGTCTATAAACTTGGCAATCCGATGAGTGACGAACGTGAATATGTGCGCGGAGGTTTGCTCTATTCACTGCTGAAAGTTGCTAATTACAACGTTGCCCGCCAAAATAAGAATCTGGCCATGTTTGAAATAAGTTCGATTGAAACAAAAGCGCTTCGGTCAACCTATCTCGGCGCCATCCTTGTTGGTCAACGCTATCGCCGCGGTCGTCTTGACGATAAACCATATGATTTCTATGATGCCAAAGGTTTGGTGGAATCGATGATGAACATCTTGGGAATCGAAGCCGGAAGATATCGATTCGAACCACTGGTCAAATGCGAACAAGAACTGCATCCGGGCCAAAGCGCAACCATCATTATCGATAACAAAGTGATTGGAGCGCTTGGAACGTTATCGCCGCTGGCATACTCCGAGTTCGATTTCAAAAAAGAACCAGTCGTCTTATTAGAACTAGATTTCGGTTATTTGTTGGGCATTAGGGTCTCCAGCTTGAAAATGAGCCCGCTATCAAAATATCCAACCGTCAGTCGTGATCTAGCGATTATCGTCGACAAGAAAATCGATGCCAACTCGCTCGTGCGAGTCATCCGTAAAACGAGCAAAGACTTGATTCGTTCAGTTGATATTTTCGATGTCTACACTGGCCAACATATTGACAATGACAAAAAGTCAATCGCCTTGTCAATTGAACTCGGCAGCGATAAAAAGACACTGACTGAGGCCGAATGCGGCGAGACAATCGAGAAGATTAAAGTCGCATTAGCTCAGACATTTAACGCATCGTTTAGAATATAGTCGTTAAATAGTCAATATATAGTAAGTAAATAGCGTTTTAGCGGCTGATTAGCCAAAAAGGCGCTTTTTATTTATTTCATAAAAACGCATCTTAATGCTTTACAAACCGAAAGCGTGCTTATAGAATGGAAGCATAAGTGGGAGAAAGTGGGAGAAAAATGTTCTTTGGCAGTTTTACTTACTCGCTTGATAATAAGGGGCGTCTCGTCGTTCCGGCCAAGTTTAGGTTGGCTGTCGATGAAACGCTTTATGCCATGCGAGGTCATGAGAAATGCCTGTCACTTTTTCCTGTTGCCTCGTTTGAAAAACTCCAAGACCGCATCGGCAAACTCGATTATAACCAAAAGGCCGCCCGTGACTATATTCGTGTCATGTTGGGCTCAACCATCGAAATGACGATAGACAGTCATGGACGCATTCAAATACCAGTGACGACCTGTAAGCTATATGGGCTTGAAGGATTAGTTCGCATCATCGGCGTCGGCGATCACATCGAAGTATGGTCGGAAGACGCTTGGACGAAGTATGAACAAGCTGCCGATGCCAGCTTTGAGGCAACCGCCGAATCGTTGAAGGAGTAGGCGATGGACGCCCATAAGCCGGTGCTTCTAAATGAAGTTATCGCGGGACTAGCCATCGACCCGACAAAGACGTATGTCGATGCGACGTTTGGTCGGGGCGGACATGCCGAAGCAATCCTAAATCGCTTGACGACTGGTCACTTATACGCCTTCGATCGCGACATCGCGGCGATTGAAGCCGGGCAAGCATTAGTACAGCGCTATCCCGGAAAATTGAGTCTCATCCATGACAATTTCACACAAATGGGTGTGCGTCTACAAATGTTGGGCGTCACCGAAGTAGATGGAATTGTGATGGATCTGGGCGTCTCCTCGCCACAGTTCGATGAGTCGGACCGTGGCTTTACCTACCGAGACGATGCCGTGCTCGACATGCGGATGGACCAAAGCCAAAAGCTAACCGCTGAAGCGCTTGTCAATTATTCTGATTTAAAAACATTAACGAACATCTTGCGAGAATACGGTGATGAACCGCAAGCTTACCAAATCGCCAAAGCCATCATCGCCGCCCGTTCCGAAGCCAATATCACAACGACGGGGCAACTCGTCGCCATCATCAAAAGTGCAAAACCGCAACGGGAACTGAAGAAAAAGGGACATCCAGCCAAACAAGCGTTTCAGGCGCTACGTATCGCAGTCAACGACGAGATTAATAACCTAAGAAAAACGCTCGATGTCGCCGTAGCATTACTCGCCCCCAAAGGGCGCCTCGCCGTCATTACGTTCCATTCAGGCGAAGACCGCATCGTCAAAACGAAGTTCAAAGCATTGACGGTTCAACAAGGTTCTAGATATGGACCGGAAGCGCTCCACATGCCGAAACCCCTCGATTACAAGTTATATAACCGCGATGTGATCTTGCCATCGCCTGAAGAGATTAGCGAAAATCATCGCGCCAATAGCGCCAAACTGAGAATCATCATCCGCAGTGAAAGGAACGAGCCATGAAAGATAAATTAATCAAATATCATCGTAAAGCGAGTTACTACCGGACCAGGAAAGTTGCGTTATTGGCCATGGCGCTCATGTTCATGACGGCGTCGATTGCCGTCCCGCTATCATTGATGAACGTCGATGCCCAACAATCCAGTACTAGCAGCCAAATTAGCGAAACGGAGATTGATACGAGCGAAGATATGCCAATCTGACGCTTGAGGTCAAAGATGAGAGGAAGGAGCTAGCCAACCATGAAAAGCATTAAGCAAGACTATCAACTTGCCAGCGCCAATTCGTTTGAATCGCGCTTGGCTCACGCCCGCATGTTCAAACAAAACGTGTTGATCGTAAAGTGGGTCGTGTTTGCGGTTTCGGTGACATTGTTGCTCTTATATTTTCTTAGCCCCATCAGAGACATCATGTTCGTATCTTAATTAACTGACTTATGGAAAAATTGACGTTTGTACTCGATGTTGGCTCCGGCTCAACAAAATTGATTGCCGGTTACGTTCTTGACCAAAAACCGATTGTGGTCGAGGCTTTTAGCGCATCCGTCCCCCACCAACTCGAGGATGGACGGCTTGTCAATTTGGATATTTCCACCACGATTGCCACCAAACTTATCGCCCAAATGGAAAAAAGCGTGGGCCAGAAAATTTTGGAAGTCGTCTTGACAATACCGCCACATGGATTACAAATATTCGAGGCGACGAAGACGACCAACATCATCTCGCAACAAGCCATCATCGCCAATATGGACATTAAGAATCTACACAATCTTTTCCGCAAAGAGAAGATTGGCGACCAATACGTCCAAATCGGCATCGTGCCTGAAATATTCGAACTCGACGATAATGTTCAATTCGAAACAGCACCGATCGGCGAAGTGAGCAACAATATCACATTGACAGCCAATATTCATTTTGGCGATCGGCAGATCTATCAAGATTATACTGATTTGGCAAAACGGATTGACGTTAAGATTCGACGCCTTGTCGTCGACGTTCATGGTCTGGGCGAACTTTTATCACTGTATCCGGATACTCCCGATGAATACTTGTTAATTGATTTTGGATCAGCTTTGACCAGCATCTCATTTATTGCCCAAGGTCGGATATTTGGAACGACGCATTTCGACATGGGCGCGCGTCAGCTCACCGATCAGATCGCAACGATGCTTGACCTTCCGTTTGAAGACGCCCTAAAACTTCAAGAGCAGTTCGGGTACGATTCGCGAGAAAATTATTACGACGGTATCGTCTATCCGACGATTCACGATCCCGAAGTCAAGGTCAAGATTACCCAAAGCATGCTTAATCGTTCAATCGAAAGTTATTTTGACGCTTGGATGAAAGAATTGCGCCGTTACATCGCCTCGCCTCCGCAGGAAATGGCTGCCGAAGTCGATTTCGCAAAGCTGCCATGGGTATTCATCGGCGGTGGGCGCCGTTTAAAAGGATTCATCGACCTTTATCAAAATTATGGCGGCCATGCGGATTACCGCATCCCCAAAATCGACGTCATCGGGGCGCGTTCGCCCATCTATGCTTCAGCGCTTGGCGCCCTGCTAGTCGCCGAAAAATACTCATTAATCAACGAAGAAAATTTGATTCCGGTCACCAATGTCGAGCGGGTCAAAACAAATAAAAGGAAACCTTCATATAGCGCATATGAAGACGAATTATAGAGGTAATGGACATGGTAGACAAATACATTGAAGAACTTGACAATTTCGAACCGGCAGCCCGCATCGTCGTCATCGGGGTCGGAGGCGCTGGTAACAACGCCGTCAATCGCATGATCGACGATGAAATCGAAACCATCGAATTTTACGTGGCCAACACCGATAAGCAAGCCTTATCGACGAGCAAATCGCGCAATCGGTTGATTTTGGGCAACAAAA
>ERZ795032.723-NODE-723-length-30484-cov-17.520129_pt1 | contig 30484 bp, 28 predicted proteins | sample MGYA00375124_ERZ795032 | MGnify/ENA primary metagenome ERZ795032 (study PRJEB30167, sample SAMN05720154) | activated sludge metagenome | isolation source: Anaerobic digester | place: China | collected 2015-12-16 ...
TGAAGAGATCAAGCGAGGTGCATTGATGGAAAGAAAAGATATGTCGGCTATGGAAATTCTTGAAGCTTACTTCGAAGCTTACAGAAACAGGGATCTTGAAACCATCGCCACACTTTGCGGCGGTGATATCACCTATGTCAGTCCCGAAGGGCTCGTCGCGGAAGACTTCGAAGGCTTCTCAAGGCTAATCCGGGCTGAGTTCAACTCTTTCGGAGTACTTTACGAACCTTTACTCTGGCAGAGCAGTATCGAAAAATCCAGCGAGTGTCTTCTGTTGTGGAAACGCGGAGTTAAGTTAGCCAGAAACGCCGCTTTCAGGAGAGTTGAGATTCAGGGTTCCACGCTCCTGATTAAATCAAAGGGAATATGGAAGATCGTCTGCATTCAGTATTTTGTGCCTGTCTCTTTCAAAAGCCTGTTGAGCAAGAAAAAGTGATCCTGACTGTTCAACACTACCGTTGTGGTCATTGTAAAAATGGGGTAAGCTGTGCTACTTTATGAAACAGATCTGCCCGGTGTGCATTACTTTTCATTAGGAGGACAAATCTGTCGTGACCGATCTAAAAAAGGCCTGGCTCGTAGTTTACAGTGGGTTGGGAGTTAACTTAACCCTTGGAGTGCTTTACTCCTGGAGCATCATCTCCGCAGCCTTGATAGACAATTATGGTTGGAGCGCAACACAGACGCAGATCCCCTATATGCTAGCTTCCGCGGTTTTCGCGCTCACGATGGTTCCGGGAGGAAAATTGCAGGACAGGCTCGGACCAAAACCGGTGCTTTTGATTTCTTCAGTGCTGGCCGGTCTGGGATTCATTCTCTCCGGACTCAATCTCACAGTTGCGGGGCTCACTTTATTCTTCGGCGTGGTCTTCGGTCTGGCGATGGGTTTCGGTTACGCTTCACCCACGCCCGCCGCCGTAAAATGGTTTCACCCCGAACACAGAGGCTTGATATCGGGCATAGTTGTAAGCGGTTTCGGTCTCGCACCCGTTTATATCGCCCCCTTGACCAGTTCCCTTATAGGATTATTGGGGCTTCCGGCAACTTTAATCACTCTCGGTATAATCTTCTTTCTGGTCGTTTTTTCGCTCTCTTTCACCATTTCAAATCCGCCGCCCGGTTTCCAGAGAATCGAACTGAAGAGGAGACCGGCTAGGGCCCATCAGATAACGGCAAAGGACTACAAAGTTCGCGAGATGGTCAAGACGGTTCAGTTCTACCTTCTCTGGACCATGTTCTTCTTCGGGACTTTCGCGGGCCTGCTCATAATAGGCCAGATGTCGAAGATCGGGCTCGAACAGGCTTCGATCAGTAACGGATTCCTGCTGGTTGTCGTTTACGCCATATTCAACTTCATCGGACGGGTTACGTGGGGTACCATATCGGATTATCTCGGAAGAACGATCACGCTTTTGACTATGTTTCTCATACAGGCGGTCGTCTATTTCTCGTTCGCTGCTCTTACCAGCCCGGTCGCTCTGTTGATAGGCAAGAGTCTCGTCGGCTTTACCTTCGGCGGAATGCTGGCCATATTCCCGGTGATCACCGCAGATTTTTACGGGATGAAGAACCTGGGAGTGAATTACGGGGTGATGATAACGGCATGGGGTGTCGGAGGCATACTGGGTCCCCTTCTCGGAGGCATCGCGCGCGACATCACGGGCGGTTACGAGATCAGTTATCTGGTATCTGCCGTACTCAGCGTCGCTGGCGCGGCGATCAGTTTGCTAGTGAGGCATCCCGATAGAAAATCGCGCTAATTAAAACCCGAAGAGACTCCGTTTTTTGAATCACTGATGGAGGTTGAATATGCCAGGTAAAGTCGAAAGATTGGAATCGATACGCAGAACACTGGCGATTTTGCTGGACGACGTGCAGTGGAAACTGGACGATGTCGTCCTGACCATAGGGGACCTTATAGACGAGGAGAAGAAGCTCTCGCTGGATGCTCTGAAAAACCTCGGAATGTTGAAGAGAGAGAGACGGGAAATGCTTTCTATCTATCTGAAAGCCGTAGAAGACAGAAACGAGATAGTGAAGAGAATGGTGGAGGATCTCTGGGACGTTCCGGAAAATAATCTCAAAGAAGCTCTCGAAAAGCTTAACGAACTTCTGAAGGAAGAGCGAGAACCTCCGGGACCGGCCTAGAGGCTCTTCTCTATGTACTTCATAAGCGTTTCAAGTTCTTTTATCTTCTCATCTACCTCGCCGGTTTTCGCCGCCTCTCTCACACAGGTTTCTATGTGCCTGTTTACAACAGAGGTATTGGCCTTTTTAAGGAGCGAAATCACCGCCAGTAGTTGTGTGGATATGTCTATGCAGTATCTCCCGTCCTCTATCATTCTTATTATCCCGTCTATCTGGCCCCTCGCTGTCTTTAGTATTTTGAGCGCCTCATCGTGTTTATGATGGGAATGATTCTCCATATCAATCTTCGATTCCCTTCAGGACATATCCGGCTTCGTCTATAACTTCTCTCAGAAATTCTCTATCCAGCTCCACGGAGCTTTCCACAACGGCCGATCCATCGTCCAGATCGACACTGGCTTTTTTGACACCCTCGATAGAACTCAAGGCCTTTTCCACTCGCATCTTGCAATGGTTACAGCTCATACCTTCGATTATCAGTTTCATCCTGTCTCCTCCTTTATATTTTAATCCTCTTCAGCCTGAGCGCATTCATCACGACACTGACACTGGAGAAGGCCATGGCCGCACCGGCTATCATGGGATTCAATCTTAGACCTAACGCTGTATAGAAAAGCCCGGCCGCAACGGGAATACCTATCGTGTTGTAGAAAAAGGCCCAGAACAGGTTCTGCTTGATATTCCTTATCGTCGCCTTTGAAAGGTTTATTGAGTTCACCACGTCGTTGAGATCGTCTTTCATGAGAACTACATCGGCAGCTTCTATCGCGATATCTGTCCCGGAGCCTATAGCGATTCCGACATCGGCTGCCGCAAGCGCCGGCGAATCGTTTATTCCGTCCCCCACCATGGCGACGGTGAAGCCTCTCTCCTTCAATTGCCCGACCTTCCCAGCTTTGTGCTGAGGCATAACTTCCGCGATTACGTTGTCTACACCAACCTGTGCCGCTATGGCTCTGGCCGTTCTTTCGTTGTCTCCGGTCATCATATAGGTCTCCACACCAGATCTTTTCAGCCTTTCTATGGCTCTGGCCGACGAATCCTTTATTACGTCGGCGATTCCCAGAACGGCCATTACTTTCCCATCGTAAGACGCGACGACTGGCGTCTTTCCGAGTTCGGATAAGGAGCGAACGAATTCATCGACCTCGCTTCCTGTGGTCCCAATAAAACCGGGATTCCCCAGCTTCACCTTCCCGCCGTTTACTGTGGCGCTTATTCCTCCTCCGGCGACGGCCTGAAAATCCGATACTTGCAGCAAATCGCCGTCGTAGCTATCGAGTATCGCCCTGTCCAACGGATGGGAACTTCTGCTGGCTATGCTTGCGACCAATCTGATGGACTCCTCTTCGGCGAAGCCGTTCAATACCTTGAAATTGACCAGCTCCGGCTTCCCTCTGGTGATCGTGCCGGTTTTGTCGAAAATAACGGCATCGACTTTATGGGTCGTCTCAAGAGCCTCACCGTTCTTGAAGAGTATTCCCATTCCCGCACCACGGCCCGTTGCGACCATTATCGCCGTCGGCGTTGCCAGTCCAAGGGCACAGGGGCAGGCGATAACCAGTACGGCGATCGTCATCGACATGGAAAAGACGAAGCCGTAACCCAGAGCGATCCAGGTTACAAAAGCGACCAGGGCAACCACCAGAACGAAGGGAACGAAGTAACCGCTAACCGTATCTGCAAGGCGTGCGATCGGAGCTTTCGAGGCTTGTGCCTCTTCGACCATCTTTATAATCTTCGATAGAACGGTGTCACTTCCCACGCGAGAGGCCTTTATCTCTATTGCGCCGTTTATGTTCATCGTACCGCCGGTTACTTTCGAGCCTTCTGTGATATCTACGGGTATCGATTCTCCCGTCAGCATCGATTGATCTACCGAAGTGGTTCCGTCGATAACGATTCCATCCACGGGAATCGACATACCCGCCTTGACCAGCAAAACATCTCCTGCTTCGACTTCTTCGAGAGGAATCTCGACGAACCTCTCTTCACGTTTCACCAGAGCCTTCTTTGGCGCCAGATTCATCAGCTTTCTTATGGCTTCCGAAGTCTTTCCTTTCGATAGGTTCTCGAAGTACTTTCCCAGAGAAATTAGTGCGATTATAACTCCGGCCGATTCGAAGTAGAGATCGCCGGCATAATTGTGGTTGCCAGAAGCTATCTGTACGGTCGCAAAAACACCGTAGATAAAGGCTGCTCCGGTTCCGAGACCTACCAGCGTATCCATATTGGGATGGCCCCTGAAGAGATTTGGAATTCCCTTGAGGTAGAAATCTTTCCCGGCGATTATTATAGGGATAGTGAGAAATAGCTGGGCGAGAGCGAAGTTCAAGGGATTCATGTGAGGATCGATGAAAGAAGGCAGTTTCAATCCTATCATATGACCCATCGCGATAATCAGGAGCGGAAGGGCGAAGACGATCGAAACGAGAAATTTCTGTTTATAGCTCCTGATAGCGGCTTCTTTTTTAAGTCTGGACTGCTCGGAATCGGCGTTTGTAAAGGCACTTGCCCGGTACCCAGCCTTTTCGATTGCCTCCTTTATTGAAGATATCCTCAGCCTATCGGGATCGTACCCGACGGTTGCCTTCTCGGCCGCCAGATTTACGGAAACCTCGCTCACACCGTCTAGCTTCGCGATAGCCTTTTCCACAGCCGAAACGCAGGCCGCACAGGTCATGCCGTCTATCTCAAGTGTAACTATTCTCTCCTTGCGCACCTCTTCGAGCTCATAACCGGCCTTCTTCACAAGATTGAAGAGCTTCTCCTCGTCGAAGCCGCCCGAAAGTTCGAATGTCAGCTTTTCCGTCGCGAGGCTGACTACCGGACCGGACACCCCCTCCGCCTTCGATGCAGCCTTCTCAACTGCCCTTACACAGGCCGCGCAGGTCATGCCTTTTACAACATACTCTTTCATAACAACCTCCAGTCTGGAGACGATCTACATTAACCACTCCCCGGGGGGAGGGGATATTGTAATAATACAACATTTTTTATCAGATTTCAATAGACTGGTATATGTACCAGAGAAAGAAAACTGGCTGCGAAGAGCGGCTCTTCGTTGTTAGTTAAAGAGCACGAGAAAAGGAGAGAGGGAGAGACTGAAGAGATGAAATCCAGTATAAGAGAACTACGAGATGACAGTCTTGCTCTCTTTCCGTCATGCCTGACCCCTCTCTTACTCGATGCCCTTGCCCACAACGCACCGCGTACAACCAACAACGGTTCTTAAGAGGATTCTCGTCTTCTCGTGAGCGAAGCGAACCTCTCGAATACTCTTTTTCTCGTGTTTTACGAACAACCTATCACGTTTTCTTCCTGTACTGTATCGCCTCGGCGATGTGCCGGGCGAGTACCTTGTTTTCTTCAAGATCGGCTATGGTCAGGGCAACTTTCAGTATTCTGTCTATAGACCGGGCCGTCAATTTCATCTTATCCACCGCGCCCGACAGTAAAGACCTCGATGTCGGGTCGAGATTCACGTATTCCTTCAGAAGGGAGTGTCCAAGCTGGCTGTTTGAGAAGAGATTCATTCCTCTGTATCTCTCCAGTTGCCTGTTGCGCGCCCTGATAACTCTCTCCCTTACGCTGGCGGAGCTTTCAGCGATAGAGGTTTCCATATATTTATCGAAATCCAGGCGGGGCATATCGACGAATATATCTATCCTGTCCTCCATGGGACCGGAGATCTTTCTGTTGTATCTCTGTATTTCGTACCAGGAGCATGTACATTCCCTGGTCTTGTCTCCGTACCAGCCACAGGGACAGGGGTTTTGCGCCGCTACCATCATGAATCTGGCCGGATAAGTTGCCGTGAGCTTGGCCCGTGCTACGGTTATGACTCCATCTTCCAGAGGTTGCCTGAGAGCTTCTATGACATCTCGTCTGAATTCGGGGAACTCGTCCATGAAGAGAACACCGTTGTGAGAAAGGCTGATCTCACCGGGCCTCGCATCGTTACCACCTCCGACTATGGAAGTCGTAGAAGCGGTGTGGTGGGGCGACCTGAAGGGGCGCTCTTTTATCAATCCTCTGTCGCCGAGGAGACCGGAAACGCTGTATATCATCGTCGTTTCTATAGCTTCGTCCATCGTCAGCGGCGGGAGGATCGAAGGGATTCTTCTGGCGAGCATCGTCTTTCCACAACCGGGTGAGCCTCTCAACAGAAGGTTGTGACCTCCGGCGGCCGCAACCTCCGCGGCTCTTTTGGCGAACTCCTGGCCCTTTATCTCCGACATATCAGGAGTGGCGAGATTTCCAAGCTCCGGCTTTTCGTAGTTTACCGGCTCCTTTCGAATCTGGCCGTTCAGAAAGCCGACGAGTTCGTTGAGGTTGTCGATGGTGTAAATGGTCAACTTGTCTACTATTGAAGCCTCGGCCATATTTGGAGCCGGGAGGACTACTTTGGTGCCGTTGGCCTTTCTGGACAGAGAAAGAAGTATGGGCAACACACCTCTGACCTTTCTTAAACTTCCGTCGAGTCCCAGTTCTCCGAAGAAGATGAAATCCGAAAGATCGGGTTTGATCTGTGCGGTGGCCTTCAATAATCCTACCGCGATCGGAAGATCAAGGTAAGAACCCTCCTTTTTAACATCACTCGGAGCGAGGTTGACTGTTATCCTTCCATTCGGAAGTTCGATCCCAGAGTTCTTCACGGCGCTTTTAACCCTCTTCTTACTCTCTTTGACCACAGTGTCACCCAGTCCCACTATATCCATGTCCTGGACCAGAGCCCTGCTATCTATATCGAGTTCGACAAGCACATCCATCACTTTGAGGCCCATGGTCGTGATCGTTCTAACCCTTGAATAGCGCATTTTATTACCTCCAATCCTACCTATGATTCTATCATCAATCATGTGGGCATAAATGATATACTTATTTTGAGGGATGATTGAGGTGCGACCATGAAGAGTACACATCGTGTAAGCGTGAGAGCCTTAGTTTTGAAAGACAACTCAGTTCTTCTTGTTCGTCATGCTCATCAAGACAGACCTCCTTTCTGGTGTTTCCCCGGCGGATTAGTTGAAGAAAACGAAGATCTTCTATTTGCGGTTCGAAGAGAGCTTGTCGAAGAGACCGGTATCTCGGTAGAACCTCTATCCGTGGTTGCACTGCAGGAGTTCAGAAAGGAGAAGCTGCTGGAGGTGATATTCCTCTGTAATTACACGGGTGGTACCGTCTCACTTGGGAGCGATCCGGACAATTCCGGCCCGCCGGTACTGGTAGATGCCAGGTGGGTGCCCATCGAGACTCTAGGTTCGTTCCAGGTGCATCCGGCGGAGTTGATTCCCCATTTGATCGAGTATGGAGGCAAAATCGGAGCGGGCCGTTTCTTCTCCGTTTCCAGTAAATACTCGATGATTCAAAACCTTGCCGGTGAGGTGTAGCAGGTATCACCGCGTACGATTCTTTGGTGCAAGTGGCAACAAAACTTCAGTCACATCACTGCGAGAGGAGGGTTATCATGGATTACAACATCTACTCAAAGGACGTAACAATAACAGATTCCATGAAAGACTACATCGACAAAAGGTTCTCAAAAGTGTCAAAAGTTGTGAACGAAGAAAAAGTGATCTCTATGGATCTCCGGTTGTCGAAGGTGAGAGCCTTTTACAATGTCGAGGCTACCGCCCATCTTCCAGGGGTAGTTCTCAGGGTCGAGGAGAAGGGAAGCGATTTCTACACGGTGGTCGATGCGGCATCCGACGCTTTCGAGAGAAGGCTGAAGAGATTCAAAGAGAGAACTAGATTCAAACACAAGAATGGCATTAAGGAAAACCTTGAATCTGTTCCCTCCCAGTTCGAAGAAGAAGAACAGTTTACTACGATAACCAGGAGAAAGAGATTCACGATCAAGCCTATGACCGAAGAAGAGGCTCTACTACAGATGGAGATGCTGGGACACACCTTCTTCGTTTTCAGAAACATCGTCACCGATGAAGTGAATGTCATCTATACCAGAAAAAACGGAAGTCTTGGAATAATAGAGATGAACGAATGACGACACGGCCACCATATGGTGGCCGTCTTTTTTTGGCGGGCTCGGTTATAATATACAGAAGATCTGCAATGTTCAGAAGCAATGAAAGGGCGGTGGCAACAATCAAGAACAGAACTCAGACTATCATCTTCAGCAGGGTTGAGGATGAAGTCAGGATCGCCTCGGTGGATTCCGATCAACTCGAAGAGATATTTTTCGAGGACATGGATAGCGAGAGCGTTACAGGAAATATCTACCTTGGAAAAGTCGAAAACGTCGTTCCCAGTCTCGAAGCGGCCTTTGTGAATATAGGTATCGGAAGAAACGCCTTTCTGAGGTTTAAGGATGCCTCCGGCCAGCAGAAACTCGAGAAGAACCACAAAGTACTCGTACAGGTGAGCAAAGACCCGATAGGTTCGAAAGGACCTCAGATAACTTTGAAAGTCAGCATACCGGGCAGGAGTCTTGTCTATACACCATTTTCGAAACACATAGGTATTTCGAAGAAGATCGCCGATCCCCAGGAGAGGCATAGATTAACAACGGTGGCAAAATCGCTTCTCGAGAGCAAAGAGGGTGTGATCTTCAGGACGGCCTCCTACGGACTCGGTGAGGAGACCATAAAAGACGAGCTGGAAGGGCTCAGAGAAAACTGGAAGAAGATAAATGAAACCTTCAAGCGCGGGCGAAAACCTAAAATTCTCTACGAAGAACCTTCCTTTGTGGAGTACATTCTCCGTGAAAGACTCACCGAAAGTACAAAAGAAATCGTTGTCGATTCAGAAGAACTATGGCACGAGGTTGTGGCCGGAATAAGCAAGTTCAAGGCCGGATTTAAACCGGTAGTCAGATACGTCGAAGGAGACGCTTTCGCCACGGAGGACATCTACGAGAAGCTCAAGATTCTCTATACCAGAACGGTTGCTCTCCCCGGCGGCGGAAATATCTATATCGACAGAACCGAGGCCATGACAGTCATAGATGTAAACTCGGCCGGGAACCTCTCTGGAAGCGATGTCTCGGAGACCTCTCTGAACACCAACCTGGAAGCGGCGTCGGAAATTGCCAGACAGCTCCGGCTGAGAAATATCGGTGGTATCGTGGTAATCGATTTTATAGATATGAAGACCGATGAAGACAGGCAGAAGATCATAGCCAGTCTGAGCAGCGAATTCAAGAAAGACAAGGCCCGTACCATGATCATGGGTTTCACCAGACTCGGTCTTCTCGAGATGACCAGAAAAAGATCTACCGCCGCGATCGGTTCCAAACTTTACTCTTCCTGCCCTGTCTGCAAAGGAACGGGAAGGATAGAATCGCCGCGGGCCGTTTATCAGAGGCTGCTCAAAGATCTGACGCGCGGTTTCCAGGATCAGACGATAAATGGAGCTTCGGTGCAGGTTTATCAGAATATGTCTGGGATACTCACCCCGGAAACCCAGAAGAATCTCCTGAAAACTCTCAAGAAAGAAGTGTCGGTAGGTTTCACATGGCCGGTTCCCACGACGTACGATATCAAGTTTATCAAAAAGCCGGAACAGCCAAAAAAGTCCAAAAAGCCAGAGAAGAAAAAAGAAAAGGAAAAAAAGGAGTCGGCCTGACCCCTTCCTCGCTGGTGGATGCGACAGGGATCGAACCTGTGGCCTCTTCCGTGTGAAGGAAGCGCTCTTCCGCTGAGCTACGCATCCGTACAGTAGATTCTATCATCGGTCGGGCCGACTGTCAAGTTTTCCGACAGCGATGAAGGGAGTTACCGTCGATGAGTCTCGATCCGGATATGACAGATACTGGTGAAGAGCTCAGACATCACGATCATGCATGTCTCCTTTACGAGACGGAGGGCCAGTGGTACGACACGATCATCCCTTTTTTGAACAACGGGCTTAAAAACGGAGAGAAATGCCTGTATATCACACATGCCCACAAGGTAGAGGATATATGCAGTTATCTGGAAAAGATAAAGGTTGATTGTAAAAGGATAATCGACAGAGGACAGATACTCTTTCTCGATAAGAGTCAATCGTGTGTGAGAGAAGGTTTTTTCGATCCGGAAAATATGATCGAATTTTTGAGGCTTGAAACGCAAAAGGCGCTCGACCAGGGTTATTCCGGGTTGAGAGCCTCAGGAGAGATGAGCTGGGTCCTCGAGGACGGAGGAGCTCTCGACAGGCTTATAGAGTATGAAGATCTGCTGAACAGCGAATTCTTCCCTTCGAACCGGTGTGTGGCCATCTGCCAGTACGATATGCGTCTTTTCAATCGGAGCATCATCAAGGGTGCCATAGAGACACATCCCCTGGTAGTTCATGACGACGGGCTATTTGACAACTTCTACTATCTCCCTCCGGAATTCTACAAAAACATCGGCAGAAACGAAGTGGATATCGAACGCTGGCTCAAAAACCTCGGTAAATACCATCGTCTTCAGCACGAACACATGGTGTTCATAGAATCAACACCGGATATGGTCTTTTTAAAGGATAAAGAGTTCAAATATCTTATCGCCAACAGGGCTCTCTCGAAATATTTTAAAAAGAGTATCGATGAAATAATTGGAAAGACCGATTTCGAGTTGATGCAGTACGAAGTGGCCAGCAAGTGCCGTGAAAGCGACATGAAGGCCGTAGAACACAACCGTCTTATCGTAACCAAGGAGAGAACGGCAAACAAAGTCTATGAAACTTACAAATTTCCTGTGAAGCTTGCTAACAGCGATACAGGTATCGGGGGTTATATAAGAGATATCACTCTCAGTCAGGAGTACCTGGATAACATTAAGAAGTATGGCGTTATCTTCCATAACGCCAACGATATGATATTCATAGTCAGGGCTTGCGATTTGAGAGTGCTGGATGTCAACAGGGCCGTGATAAAGACCTACGGCTACTCCAGAGAAGAGGCGCTCAAACTATCAATTCCCGACTTCACGGCTCCCGGGAGTGTTTCAACTATAGACGAGCAACTTCTGAGCGCTTACGAAGACGGGGCAAAGTACGAGACTTTACACAGAAAAAAGGATGGTTCGATCTTTCCGGTCGAGGTAAGCGCACGTTTCATAATGCTCAGGGGAGAAGAAGTAATACTCGACATCGTCAGGGACAACACCGAGCGTAAAAACAACGAAGAGATCATCAGGAAGAGTATGCTCACTCTACTCAACACACTCTTGAGAATGGTTGAGATTAGAGACCCGTACACCGCCGGTCACCAGAGGAGAGTGAGCCAGCTGGCGTGCGCCATAGCGGAAAGACTGAATCTCGGAGAAAGCAGAGTTCAGCTCATAAGGATCGCGTCTATGCTTCACGATATCGGCAAAATCTCGATTCCGGGCGAGATTCTCTCAAAGCCCGGAAAGCTTTCGAAGATGGAGTTCGATCTAGTGAAGCTGCATCCCGTAACGGGCTACGATCTGCTGAAGGAAATGAGCTTCGACCTGCCCATCGCCACTATCGTTAAACAGCACCACGAAAGGCTGGATGGATCGGGTTATCCCGATGGCCTCAAGGGAGATGAAATAACTCTGGAGGCCAGGATAATAGCTGTGGCAGACGTGGTTGAAGCCATGTCTTCACACAGGCCATACCTGTCTTCGTTGGGTCTCAAGAAGGCTTTGAACGAGATTTCGGCCGGAGTCGATATCCTTTTCGACAGAAAAGTCGTCCAGGCCTGTATCCAGCTGTTTGAAGAGAAGTTCACGTTTTCGCAATAGGTTTCTCAATCAATCCTCTCATCGCTATCCGCTTCTCTTCAGAACGCCCTTCCGTTTGGCCCAGCCCTCCATCTTCCTGAAAAATAACAGCCCCGACGGAAGGAGTAACCCTCCCAGAAGGATCAAAGGCCATATATCTCCCCACATTTCGATCATGCCCTTGCCTTCGAGTATCGACGATCTCATTCCTCTCAAGGCATATGTCGCGGGAGACAACCTCCCTACCTGCTGCATCCACTGCGGCAGTACATCGACTTCGTAATAGACCCCCGAGAACATCAGAAGGAGCGCCTGAAATATGTGGACTACCTGGGCTCCCTTCTCGGGCGATATCAGAGGCAACACGGCCGCGACTATTCCCAGACCGACGAAAGAGAAACTGGATACCGCAAGGATGCCGACCGCGGAAAGCAGATTGGCCTTCTCCAGATTCAGATCGAAGAAGATCGATACCGCCAGCAGAATCAAACCGCTCCTTAGAATCCCGTAAAGTATTGCGTAACCGCAGGTACTCAACAGGTGCGTCGCTCTTCTCACGGGTGCCATGAAAGTGTACTCTATAGTCTCTTCCCAGCGCTCCCAGGCAACGGTCTCGGCAACTATCTCGAAGAGTATGGAAAGATAACCCCAGAGAATCGATCCCAATAGCATGTACAGTATAAGGTAACTCGTATCCAGTTTAGTGCCGGAGAAGGCTTCTATGCCTTTGCCTATGAAACCCATGGTGACGGAGTTGGCTATCGTGTACACAAAAAAGACCAGTTCCCATTTCCAGTATCTTTTGGTGAAATTGAAGTTTCTCTCTATAAAGGCCCAAGAGGCCCTAAGCTCTCTTGCAAGCGCCTGCGAACTCATGCCGTTTCTACCTCCTGGTACTGCGCATCCTCAAGGGACATTCCCGTGTGCTCCATGAAGACATCCTCGAAGGTCGGGTTGTCCACCTTTCCTCTGAGCTGGTTCTTCAGCTCCTGCGGCCTCCCTTCTGCGACGATCTTACCCAGGTGAATTATTCCCACATAATCACAGAGCTTTTCGGCTTCTTCCATGTCGTGGGTGGTCAGGAGCATGGTCGTGTTCATATTTAATTTCACGTCTCTTATGAGTGACTGAACATCTCTCTTGGCTCTCGGATCGAGCCCCGTGGTCGGTTCGTCCAGAAGAAGCATCCTCGGTTCGGTCATGAAAGCCCTGACGATGGCGACTTTCTGTTGCATACCTCTCGAAAAGTCTTCCAGCGGATCTTTCAATCTCTTTTCGTCCAGACCGAAACGTTCGGAAAGATAGTAGATCTTCTTTATGGCTTCTCTCTTGGAAATGCCATAGAGACCGGCCGAGAAGGCCAGATTCTCTATGGCGGACAGTTTCCTGAAAAAACTCGCCTCGACGGAGACCCTGTTGATGAGCTTCTGAACGACTCCCGCCTCTTTTTCCACATCGTGCCCGAAGACGGACACGCTGCCCCTGTCGGGTATCAAAAGAGTCGAAGCGATCCTGATGAACGTCGATTTGCCCGAGCCGTTCGGCCCCAATAGTCCGTAGATCTCTCCCTCTTTTATCCTCAAGCTTACTCCCTTGAGCGCCTTGATCTCTTTCTTGTTTTTCTTGAAAAGTTTAACCACGTTATTCGCGAAAAGCGCGTCGGCCATTACGCACCTCCATCAAAGATAATGGGGCCTGCTGAACTTGCTTTCGATCTCGACTTTCTGTCTTTCAACTATTCCATCTATGAAAATCTCTCTCGAACCTCTATAAATCTTTTTCATCACGCCACCTCCTGGCGACTATCCTGGGGAAACTCCATGAGACTATCCGGTTTATCTATGAAGGGTGGAAGTACAACACTACAACTAATACGGTCCTTTCTAATCTCTCCGCTTAACGCTATTTTCATTGTTTCACCCCCTGTACTTTCGAGCCGGGTTTCATGGTCCCCGTTTCATTCCTCAAAGCCAGAAACAGTAAGGACCAAAAACCTCGTTCTCTCTCTGCTTTCTCTGAATCTTCTTCTGCTCCACTTTCTCGATTCTTTCGACCTCTACCTTAACTGACATAACTCCACCTCCTGGAGAAATGGTTGATAAAAAAAAGGACCGTGGCTGTTACTCGCCACGGTCCTTCAAACATCGTCTATGGTTATACGTCTTTATACCTCACACGACGGATGAAGGCGTGGCAGAATGCGGCATCACCGGAGACCCTGTTAAGGGTGGTGAAAAATCCTGTTTTAAGTCTCATCATCATTCTATTACGCCTCCTTTCGAATAGTTTCTCTTTCGCTTGACTGATTATAGCACAAACTATGGAGAAATCCAAAGCTTATTCCTAAATATTATTGAAGCTGGATTTACTTTTTGACACTTATTTAGTCCGACAATAAATAACCTGCCCGCGTTATTGAAATATCTTTCATTATTACTCCGAAAGAACCAGAAGACTGAACGATCTTAGAAAGATGTCAGTCAATTTCTAGAATCCGCTCTTTCCCGTATCCCGATACTCAAATACTCTTTTCCACAGAGCGGGTAATTTCGATATAATTGTGTTGATGAATGTTCTGGAGGTTGCCCGTGCATAAATTTTTGACAGTTATTTTACTCGTACTGCTCGCCGCTACGTTACTCGCGAGAGATTTGACGGTCAGATCCAGCAGTTCCCGGTTCGACTTCGAAGAAATATCCGGTGGATCCATCTCTCTCCCAATAGATACTACCGGCCACTTCCTGCCCGGCCTTGAGCTGGTCCGGGGCGATATCTGGGTAACGGCTGCCACTCAGGACCCCCTCTTCAGGAAGTTGAGCGGGGATAGAATCGAGCCTTCGCTCGTAGAAAGGTGGGAGTGGAGAGACGGGAATAAAGAACTGCATATAAAACTCAGAGACGAGATCCACTGGTTCGATGGAACTCCGATTACTACGAATGATCTAGAATACTCGCTGGCAGTTTGGAAAGTTAGCGAGGACTCGCAACTCTACGGAATTCTGAACGATCTCTCTTACGTAGAGATGAAAACCCTGGATGACAAAAGCGCCGTTTTCTATTTCAATCGACCATTTCCCGAGTTCACCGGTTATCTAAGGACGGGATTACTGGCCAGACACATATACGAAGGGAAGCTCGGATTGAAACCGGAAGAGGTGGCTGTCAGCCAGTATTCAGGTAAACCTCCCCTGGAGGCCACCTCCGGACCTTTTTACCTGGCAGAGGGGAGCGAGAAGGGAAAGATCATACTTAAGAGAAATCCACAATGGCACGGCGGAAAAGGGTCGGAACACTACCCTCTATACTTCGCTGAGTGGCCCGAGCATGCTCTTCTGGACGAAATAAGACTGATAGAAGAGGCCGATCAGGAAGAGAGGATAGAGATGTTTCTGAAGGGCGAACTGAGCATGCTCTTCAACGAAGAAGGTGCGACGACAGAACTCATAAACGACGCAAAGAATGGAAATTACAGGTACGAATTCACTCCCGACGGTTCTTATTATGCTTTGATTCTAAATCACAGGAACGACTTTCTCTCTAAGAGCTCTTTGAGAAAGGCCTTGAGAATGGCTCTGGATGTCGAGAAACTGTCGGGCACGATCGGGATCGGCTCTACCGCAGCTCTTCTGCCCATAGATGTCCGAACAGCTTTTCTTCAGGAACTCCTGTCGCAGATCGGGGAGTTTCCCTACGACCCTGGAAGGGCAAAAGAACTCATTGTGAGTGCCGGGTACGGAAAGGGATACACACTTACGATCAAGGTTCACCAGGGAGTCGATAAGAAGTTCACGGATATGCTCGTGAAGATGTGGAAGGAGATCGGAGTGGATCTGAAGGTGGAGAGACTAGACTGGGGAAGTCTGCTCGGCGACGTATATTCGGCCGATTATGAGCTGGCCTTTTTCAGAGTTGAAGCATTCGATTATCCTGAGATTACTCCCTGGACGGTGGAGAATGCCGACGACTTAAAAACCGGCTGGGAAGTGGGATATGTAAATCCACAATTGTTCAGGATAGAGAGAAAAGCGGCCACCGAGGGCCTCTGGAAGGACAGGATCCCGTACTACCTGGGGGCTATGAAGTTATGGCTCGAAGATATGCCGATCGTAGTGGTATCCTATAGTCAGAAGATCACGTTCTGGAGGCAAGAGTTGAACGGACCGGTGCCGGGAAGTGGAGAACTGTTCGACAATCTGGCCGAATGGTTCGTGCACTGAACGATTTCCGGAAACCAAAGGAGGGCGAAAAATTGCTTGTATTGAGAAAAGAAGATCTCTGGAAGATCAAGTATTTCATGCAGGATTACGGCAGAGATCTTGAAGAAAAGCTGTTCTCCTATCTGTACGAAGATGATTCGGGCGAGAAGGTGATCGAGGAGCTATCCAGATACCAGAACGAAGACGGTGGCTTTGGAAACGCACTCGAACCGGACTTCAGACTTCCATACTCCTCACCGATGGCAACATCGGTAGCCTTTCAGATTATCACAAAACTCGGTTACGACAGCACCGCCAAGCGGGAAATGATTTCCAGGGCCGTAGAATATCTGGAGAAGACCTTCATACCCGGCAGAATGGGCTGGTTATCTGTGCCGGAGAGCGTTAACGATTTTCCCCATGCGCCCTGGTGGCATTTCGACAGCGAAAAGGGCATGTCGTCGATAGATATAAACTGGGGCAACCCAACGGCTGAAATCATAGGTTACCTGCATCGCTATAGGGAGTACACGTCTCTGAATGTGGATGCGCTGATCGAGAAAGCCATCGAATACCTGAACGGAATGAAGGAATTCGGTTCCTTCCACGAAATTTTCTGCTTCGAGAGACTCCATCATCAGCTCGATATGGAGAGGGCCGGCAGGCTCGAGGATAAAATCGTTCAGGCGGTGAACAGTCTCACCTGCTGTGACGAGGATGAGTGGAAAAGCGAGTACACGGCGCGGCCCCTCGATTTTGCCACCGGGCCGGACAGAACCTTCGGCATCGATGGCGCACTTATAGAGAAGAACCTCGACTGCTACGTACAGACTCTTCAGAGCAACGGCAGAATCAAACCCACATGGTCAAAGAGCATTTACGACGGAGACCTCGCTCCTGCGTGGGACGAATGGGTCGCAATCCTCACTCTCAGGGTACTCGAGACTTTGAAGAACTTTGGAAGAATTGTTCTATGAAGAAAATGGAGGAGAGCATGAAAGAGATAATACAATCGGAAAAAATAATGGCCGTGATCAGAAGCGATTCAGTGGACCGCTGTGTAGAGATCGCCAGGAGTTGCTATCGTGGAGGTATAAAAATACTCGAAATAACCTTCACTGTACCCGATGCGGAAAAAGCTATATCGATCATCTCGCGGGAGCTTCCGGAGGCTTACGTTGGGGCCGGAACGGTCCTTACGGACGGACAGTTCGACCTTGCCATCCGCAGCGGCGCGAGATACGTGGTCAGTCCCCATCTCTCTGAAGAGCTCGCGATACACTCCAGGGCGATGGAGGTTCTTTATCTTCCTGGAATAATGACTCCCACGGAGTACGTAAAGGCAACCGGCCTCGGACTCTCGATGGTGAAGGTTTTCCCGGGAGACGTTCTCACACCGGCGTTCGTGAAGTCTCTCAGAGGTCCCTTCCCGGAGGCCCGATGTGTGGTCTCAGGCGGCGTCAGTCTGGACAATATTAATCTATGGTTCGAAGCCGGCACTGCAGCTGTCGGAATCGGCTCCGACCTCACGAAGGGAACGCCCTTACAGATAGAGGAAAAGGCCAGACAGTATTCTCAAAAAATCAAGGATCTTCAGTCATGACTCTCTCGCTTTGGCCGTGAGAAGCCAGCCCTGAAATGTTCCCTTGGTGTCATCCCGTAGTGTTCTTATACGGGATCTAATCTCGTCTGTCTCTAAACAGAGGTAAGAGGGGGAGAGGTCAGAGGTAAGAAAGTCGAGATCTTATCGACCTTCCAGCCTCTCGCCTCTTACCTCTAGCCTCAGGTTTCCCAAGGACGGCTCTTCCTGCTCTCCAGTTCTTTTGAATTACTTTCGTTCGAACGTAAAACCCGCCACACTCAGTAGAGAGATCTCAGGAACTCCTTTATCTCTTCAGAGGCGGCGTAATCTTCGGGCATCTTTCCGCTATTATCCTTTATATTCACAGGTACTCCGAACTGGCGAAGGATCTTCAACATTTCTATACCGTCCCACTTGTCTTGAACGGCATAATGTGCGGTCGTCATTCCAAGTAAATCCACATGGTTTATATCGGCCCCTCTCTCTGCCAGATGAGAAGCAGCCTCGAGGTTTTTCTCAATAACTGCGTAGAAGATGGGAATTTTGCCGTCTTCGTCCTCGACATTTATATTCGCCCCCTTCTCCAGCAAGTAATCGATAACCTCGACTTTACCGTATCTTCCCACAGCCATGTGCAGGGGCGCGATCTTTTTATCCGCCTGGATGGATATGTCGGCGCCCTTCTCAACAAGGAATTTAACCATCTCAAGCATGCCATTCCCTGCGGCGAGGTGTAGCGGCGAAAATCCGAACTCGACCTCGTTCTGGTTTATACTCACTCCCTTCGAAAGGAGCAATTCGATAGTATCTTTGCTCTCTTTATATACAGCCAGATGTATATGCAGCGGTAGATATCCGTTGTTGTTCTTTGCCAGAACATCGGCCCCGAGCGATATCAGGAGTTCGACATTGCGGAAGTATTCACGCTCGGCTGCGATGTGAAGGGGCGTATCTCCCTCCATGTTTATGGAGTTGATATCGATTCCCAACCCGACAAACAGCTCTATATTCTTAGTCGAGCCGCTGCGTGCAGCGTTGTGCAGTATGGTGTTACCCAGAGAATCGACTTTCAAATAGTCGGCGCCGAAGTCTATCAATCTTTTGGTGACATCATGGTTAGACTTCGAAACGGCCAGCCCCAGGGGAGTATAGTACTCAGTTCCCAGCGATACATCCGCGCCTTTTGCCAGAAGAACATCCACGGCCTCGAAGGGTAACCCTTCCGATATGGCAAGATACAGTGGCGTTCTACCGTCGTTGAGCGCGTTGTTCGGATTGGCACCGCTCTCGAGCAAAAACCTTATCGTATTTGTGGATTTTGCAAAGACAGCTGCCGTCAGCGGGGATTTGAAAGCGAACTCGACCTTCTCCAGGTTCGCTCCCTTTTCTACGAGGTACTTAACTACTTCAAGAGTCTTATCGTCCCTCGAACTGTCGCAGGCGAGTATCAGTGGGGTATAACCGGCGTAAAATTTTGAACTGTCGGGGTACTTGTCGATCTCGGCACCTCTTTCGACGAGTAGTTTCGCGATCTCCGTCAGTCCTTTTCTGGCAGCGTAATGCAGGGCAGTGAATCCATCGTTGTCTATCAGAAAAATATCTGCACCGGATTCGATGAGAAATCTGGCGATTTCAGCATAGCCGTAATCGACGGCCGTCATGAGAGCCGATTTGTTGTTATAGCCCAGTTCGTTTATATTGCCACCACTTTTGAGATCTTCCTTTACTCCCTCAAGGTTGTTGCTGGATGCGTTGCTGTAAACACTGGCCAGGCCCATAGCAGATACAAGCAATATGACCAGCGTAAGCAGGAGAGTTCTTCTCATAAGTTTTACCTCCTTTGTATTAGACAGTACTACATTATAGGTTACTAGATTCTGCTTCTTCTCTTCAGGAGAGACTTGCAAATTCAATTGTCCGCAAGCGCGAACTCCACCGCTGCAGCCGCGTGAATCGCCGTGGTGTCGAAAACGGGAATCTCGACGTCGGACTGCTTTATGAGTAGTGGTATCTCGGTACAACCTAGCACCACTCCGCTGGCTCCTTCACTCTGGAGTTTCGAGATTATCGATCTATAGCTCTCTCTGGACTCTTCAGTGAAGATTCCCCTGCAGAGCTCCTGGAAGATTATCCTGTCCACACTCTCCCTGTCTCGCTCTTGAGGAACGATCACTTCGATCCCGTGTCTGCCGAGAGTGTTGCGGTAATAACTCCTCTCCATGGTGAAGCGCGTCCCGAGGAGTCCGACGGTCTTGAGGCCGGCCGCGGTTATTCTCTCCGCAACGGCTTCCCCGATTTGAAGGACTTTCAATCCCGACGCATCTTCAATCTCCCTGACCAGCAGGTGCATCGTATTGGTACATATCACCAGAAAGTCGGCGCCGGCTCTCTTCAAATCTCTCGATACATCCTCAAGAACACGGGCGATCCCTTTCCAGTTGTTGAGCTTCATCATATCGGCCACCGGCTGGAAGTCGATAGAGACCATCACGCAATCGGCCGAGTTGAGACTGCCAAGTCTCTCTTTGACGGCTTCATTGAGCAACCGGTAGTACTCCAACGAAGATTCCCAGCTCATGCCTCCCAGCAGTCCGATCCTCTTCACGACCTGACTCCGAAGACTTCATCCAGCCAGTCGAGAAGGACGGCGTTGGAGAGGGGGAGATTGGTGAGCTGGCAGTGAGAGTCCGCCCCCTCGTCCTTTGTGAAGACTCTCAGGCTCGAAGGTCCGGAAACGCCTTTGACGGCTTCCTCTGCCTGTCCCATTGCGCCGAGTCCCTCGCCCTGGCTTACCATTCCAAGGAAGGGTGCGCGTATGTTCTTTATCGCCTCGCCAACGGTGAACTCCTTCATTCTCTCGAAGGCTGCGAACATCGACCTCTCTCCGTAACGCAGAATGATATTGAGAATTTGGAGCTTCTTACCCTTGCTCAGATACTCCGCTGGGATTTCGTCGATATAGTCGAGCCCTATGTCCTGTGATGAGTTCATGGCCCCTTCGCCGGCCACGCCGATCATGTATTTGTAGATGTCCGTTATGGGTGAATTTGAGATCAAGGCCTTGATTCGAGGTTCATGAGCCGCCGCGCGCAGCGAAAAATATCCACCGAGGCTTATACCGTAAAGGGCGATCTTCGAGGGATCAACGTCGCCACGCGAGAGCAGATAATCTACCACTTTCGCCACGGCCACTTCGAAATCCGCTCTGAAAGGCGTTTCGGTAGAGAATCTCCTCATACCCACCTGACCCGGCCCGTCAAAAAGCAACAACGAGTAACCCCTGTTCAGTGCCGCGGCCCCGCTCTGGAAATACATCTCTTCGGAGGTTCCGTCGAAGCCGCTCATCATCATGATGGTTCTCTTTTTTGTCTGAGAGCTTTGTGTAAGCGGCGAGATCCAGTACGCGGGAATGAAATCGTCTCCGTAAGGTATCCTGACGGCTTCAAACTCGAGATTTGCCGTTCTGAAGGCGTATATGAAACAATCTCTGCTCTCCATACCTATATATCTGTTTTTTGAGTCCCTCGGGTCTCCGTAATATTCGGCGGCCCTGAAATAGCTTGAAGCCCTCAAAAAAGCTTCGTGGGCGCTCTTCATTCTGCCCTTTTGCATGAGATCCAGCCCCAGTTTCTTTGCCCTGATGGCCAGATCCTTGAACTGTGTCACCCAGGTTTCGGGCTCTTCAGGTCTTATAGCCGGCACGATCGATAGTATCTCGCCGACCGTTCCTCCACCGTAGGAAACCGCTCCAAGCGACCTCAAGAGTTGAAAGTTGAACTCTATATCTTCGAATCCCCGGATGGCAAATGAACCTCGAAAAACCCCGGCAATTTCTCTCCCTTCATTCGAAGACATTCCGATCACCTCCCTTGAAAAATTCTATCTGAAATACTAGCAGATACAACCATTGTATCGTACAAAAACAAACGGGGCTTCAATTTGATAGACTCACAAAAGTGCACATCACTCTCCGCTAAAACCAACTATTTGCAGTGAACCCGGAGTTTTAAGCAAAAAAAGACTGTCCTTCTGCTATTATGAATCCGGAGGTGTTGATTATGAAAAAGGCGATCTTATTTTTATTTATCATGTTAGCCGCTCTGGGATTTGCCTGGTCCGGGCACGATGCACTGACCTATACGATAGTCTCGAGGTTTTCCTTGCCTTTAGAAGAATATGTGCAAATAACGCCCTATACATACGCCGATGTGGATACCCATCCTTATAATCCCGCGATAACCGGGTTCTACGATTATCTGGGTAAAAACTACATGCCGGAGGAAGATATCGATCTCTTCATTCCGGTCTTTCCCAATCCCGAGCCGGTGAACAATACCGCCCCTGTGTGGCAGATTCTTTCCGTTTATGCTTATGAACCGGACATGGGTATGGACAAAGGACTGCCTATGGAGGGGATTGAGAAACTCCTGGGAGACAGTCAGGGCATCCGTCATATGGAATACAGGTTGCTGTGCTTTATTAGGGTTGGAGAGGTTACCGACATGGTACAGTATTTCAGCGACCTTTCCGAACTGGCCTACGGCAGGGGAGATCACTACTGGGCTTACAGGTTTATGGCCAGGGCGATGCATTACCTTGAAGATGTCGGGCAGCCCTTTCATACTTTCCCCGCGCCTTTATTCGAACTGCTGAAGCTGCCGTTCAACATGGACAAATGGCAGACCGTCTTTGCCAAGTATCACTTCGCTTACGACTTCTACGGCGGCTACCTGCTCTGGGGACAGTATGGGCCACTGGTCAAGGCCATAGACGAAGTCCCGGCGAAGACCATAAAGAGTCCGAAACAGGCAGCCGTCGATCTGAGAGGCTTCTCGAGAGGAAAGTTGAATCCCGTCTATTATGAACTGAAGCATCTCATGAAGGACGAACTCGAGACGGAAGAAGTGGTCTGGCTGGGAAAGAGTTATTTTGACGAACTCGCTCGGGCAGGCAAGACGGAAAAACTGGATAAAATGACCGTGGAGATTCTCAGAGAGACGGCCTCTTATGTGAAGGGCTACGTTAATTATATGTTCGACAGGTTCGAAGCGATAGATTCGAATATGTGAAGTTCGCTTTATACAAACCCTCCGATAAGCCCTATCCCGTATAGATAGATCATTTGACCTGGAGGTGGAAAGATGAAACGACTGGTTCTTTTCTTTGCGCTCTTGCTGACAGTTTCGCTGTTCGCCGTTTCCGCGGCGGTGGAGGACGTCGCCTCTTCGCTCTTTGGAAGGTACGAAGGGGCCGAGACGCACTTCTTCTTCAGAGAGATTGACTCCTCGCTCCAGTTGCTTGTGAAAAGCAGCGACGGAGAACTCATCTTCAACGGGTCGAGATATCTGCCGGTCGAATGCGCGGAGTTATGCGAGGACAATTATCTCTGCGAACCCAACCCGTTCAAATTCACGATCATAACCTTCGGCAGGGACGAAGCCGGCATGGGAGTGAGCTGCGTCGCCGGAGGAGAGGTTTTCAGAAGAAAATTCTACGGACCGGAGGGAGGAGATGTCTTCAAGATAACACCCGTCGAATCAATAGATAAACTGCTTCCGATAGCTCTGGAAGCGACTCCGCCGGTCGAGGCCGGCACTTTTCTGCCGCACGACCTCGTGGAAGTGACCTTGCTCGATCCCTCGATAAAGCTGGACATACGATATGCCAGACACGACAACTTCATGGGAGTTCCCCTCTATTCACAAGAGAGAGCCTTTCTCCAGCGACCGGCCGCACAAGCCCTTGTGAAGGCGAGCGAGCTCTTGAGATCGATGGGTTACGGACTGGTGATCCACGATGCTTACAGACCCTGGTATGTCACAAAGATGTTCTGGGACGCGACTCCTGACGACCTCAAAGAGTTCGTCGCCGACCCTCAGAAAGGTTCCCGACACAACAGGGGCTGCGCGGTCGATGTCTCTCTATACATACTGAGTACTGGAGAGTTTATCGATTTTGGCGGCGGTTACGACGAATTCTCTGAGAGGTCGTACATAGATTATCCCGGCGGCACGAGCCTGCAGAGATGGTACAGGGAACTCCTCAGGGAGACCATGGTCTCCGTCGGCTTCGAACCTTTGCAGGAGGAGTGGTGGCACTTCGATTATCGCGACTGGAAGAGCTACACTATCGCAAACCTGACCTTTGAAGAGCTGGACTCTCTCCAGGAGAGTTCGGGCTTTTAGATAGACGGGTTTTCAGTTCGGGAGGTATTATCTTGCATCAACGACCGGACTTTTCGATCATGCTGGACGCGCTCGGGCGCGCGAAAGAGCCCGGGCGCGTGCCTTTTTTCGAGCTCTTCGCCGACGGAGAGATAATCGAAGAGGTGATGGGTTTCAAACTGGCCGATCCCGCCGGGGAAAGCGGGAAGTACTTCGATCAGCTGGTGAGTTTCTATTATGAGCTGGGGTACGATTATGTGCCTTTCTATCTCACGCCCCGCTTCCCGCTCGCCTACCAGATAGAGAGCGAGGACACAGCCCTTTACAGGCGTTCCAGAAGAAAATGGGTGAACGAAAAGGACGGTCCGATCCGGTCTCTCAAAGACCTGAAAGAGGCTCACTGGCCCGAGCCGGAAGAGGCCTTAGATTTCGAACTCTTCAGAGAACTCGGGGAACATCTCCCTTCGGGCATGAAAATCATAGGCGGGGCCGCGGGAGGACCCTTCGAGCACGCGAGCATGCTCCTCGGTCTGGAGAGGTTCTCGCTGGCGATTTACGAAGAACCGGAGCTGGTCGATGAGCTCGTCGGAAGAATCGGGAGGGTACTGGTGGGCGCGGCGAGAATCATCTCCTCTTTTGACTGCGTGGGGGCGTACTGCTTCGGCGACGATCTTGGCTACAAGACGGCCACGATCTTCTCGCCCAAACATCTCAGAAAACTGGTCTTCCCCTGGTACAGTGAAATCGCCCGGATCGTTCACACGGCGGGAAAACCTTTCATACTTCACAGCTGCGGCAATCTGGCCACCGTTATGGACGACATAATAGCCGCCGGAATAGATGCCAAGCATTCATTCGAGGATATCATCACGCCGGTCTCTATGGCAAAAAAACTATGGGGCGAGCGAATCGCCGTCCTCGGGGGCGTCGATGTCGATTTTCTCTGCAAGGCCGACCCCGAAAGTGTGAGAAAACACACTTTGAAACTGCTGGAAGAGTGTGCGCCGGGTGGAGGCTACGCTCTGGGTACGGGTAACACGGTCGCCAATTACATACCGGTGAAAAACTACCTGGCTATGCTTGGGGCCGGTAACGAATTCAATAGCCGCTGAACTGGAAACCGCTTCGCCGTTGAATCGATTTTTACTTCCCTGAAAGTTTTCAATTTATATTTGAGTATTTTGCACTTCTAGCTATTTATCTATGTTTTTTCCGAAGCATACTAACTGAAGGTTTTTCAGAAAATACTGTCTAGCATGGCCGACAATGAGAACTATGGTGCTATTAGTAAATTCTGGAAAAGTACTGAAAACTATAAAAATTATCCGTAATATAAAAAATATTTATATAGGACTTGATTTATTTATATATTTTATGATATTATCGGACCATATAAGAAATATATCTGAGGTGATCGTATGAAAGATCTCGGGAGAAATTTCTGGCTTTACGCGATTGGTAGATTGGTATCCTTGATAGGAAGCGGTATTCAATCTCTGGCGATTCCGCTTTATATACTCGATCTTACCGGTTCGGGAACGATCATGGGAACTTTCATGGTGATAACCATGCTTCCAAGGATTCTCTTCGGCCCTGTTGCTGGCGTTCTGGGCGACCGGTTCAATCGAAAAATGATCATGGTATACATGGACTTCGCGCGAGGGGCGGCGATTCTTGCGATGGCCGTACTGGCAGGCGCCAACAGTCTGACCATAACGGTTCTTTTCATCTTCCAGCTTTTGATATCCACTTTCGATATCTCCTTCGACCCCGCCACCGCGGCGATGTTGCCCGACATCATAGATAGCGACAAACTGCTCAGGGGCAACTCGATACTTGGCGCGATAAACTCCCTATCATACATAATCGGCCCGGTGCTGGGCGGGATACTTTACGGAATGTTTGGAATAGAGGCGGTTCTCATCCTCAACGGCGCCTCGTACATCGCGTCGGCCATCAGCGAGATCTTCATAAGGTATCAACAAACCACAGAGAAGGGCAAAATATCCTTGAAGAGCGTATTCAAGGATATTGTAGAAGGTGTTGGCTACATGCGAAAGATCAACGGTCTCATCCTAGTTATGGTTTTCGCTATGCTTTCGAACTTCCTTCTATCCCCCTTCTTTTCGGTGGTCTTTCCGTTTTTCGCCAGAACGATCGTGGGGTTCACCAGTGAACAGTACGGTTTTCTTCAATCGGGCTGGGTAGTGGGAGTACTAATCGGAAACGTGATACTCGGAACGCTTCTGTCGAAGAAGAGACAGGGCAACCTCTTCGCGATGGGTCTTACGGCCGAAACCCTGATACTCTTTCTTCTGACCGTGTTCTTTTTCCCGTACTTCATCGACCTGTTCGGCTGGGCCAGCTGGCGGTACTTCGCCGCTCTTGGACTTCCCATACTCGTCACTGGCATTTTCAACGCTTTCGTCAACACGCCCTTGAACACGTTGTTCCAAAAAATCGTTCCCACCAATTACAGGTCGCGAATCTTTTCGGTAATATCCATCCTCACTCAGATAGCTACTCCTCTGGGTGCGGCGATCTACGGTTTTGCCGTTGACCGCGTGCCGGTACACTATTTGATACTTGTATCGTCCATATGCAACGCCTTGCTCACGCTGGTATTCCTCTTGAAGGGCATGACGAAGCTCTTCGATGGGAAGACCCCCGACAACAAGACGGGTCTTGTCGAGAAATCAGTAGAAGCGATAAAAGAGGGAGCCAGCCTTTAGCGCCAACTCCTTTCGCGAGAAGTTAATCAACGTTTCACACCATCAAAAGCCGGAGTATTTCAGCCTCCGGCGGTGTCTTTGTACTTCTCTCTTGAATTAGTTCTCTTCAACAGACCGATGAAGAATACGATACCGGCCGCCGCCATTCCGGCTACCCCGAAGGATCTGAAGGCCAGAGTCACCGAAAGCCTTTCGATCAGGAAACCCCCTCCGATCGAGCCGGCGATAAAGGTCAAACCGGATCTTACGACCCAGAAAACGCTCTGGGCAGAAGCCAGATGCTCCTTCGGCAACCTGAAGTGAATGTAATCGAAAAGCGAATAGTACATGAGAATATAAGTGAGTCCGTGAAGCGTCTCGGCGAGATACAGGGATACGACGCTCGTGGTGAAGGATATTAGTATCATTCTGACGCCTATCACACCCATACCGATCTCCAGAACGGCCAGATTTCCGATTCTGGATATCAGCCTGTCGGCATAAAGAAGAAAGGGTATTTCCGATACCGCGGTTATCGCAAAGATAACGCCTACGGCAGAGACATCCATACCCCTCTCTCTGGTGAGAAGAGGTATGAAGGAGTTGTGGAACGAGTTGAGAGTTATGCCCAGGAACATGCCGGCGGTCATTATCGAGTACTCAAAAAGCGTTCCGTCGGTCGTTTTTTTCTTCGACGGTCCGCGTAAAGCATCAGTCCCGTGGTCTTTCAGGCCGATTATCATCGCCGAGATAGAGACTAACAGAGAAGTTGCCACGAAAAGCCATATGAAAGAAGTGCCCAAAACCATGCTCAGGCAGAAGGAAGTGATGGCGAAACCGATCGTTCCGCACAACCTTATCCTGTCGAATCGACCGCCCGTCAGTTTGATTCTAGACATGATCAAAGAATCCCCGATAGGAACGATCCCCGAAAAGAAAAAGGAAAAAACAAACATGAACAGAAGGTTGGTCGCGAAATCTCCGGCCAGGAAGACCGGCCAGATGAGGAAGGCGGTGGCGATCGAAACGATGTAATAAATACGTCTCTCGCCTATCTTCGAACCCAGTTTGAACCAGAAGGGACTGGATGCGAGCGACACGATGGGCAATACGGTCATAAGAAAACCGATCTGGACCGAAGAGTAACCTGCCAGATCGAAGTACTGGCTCAACATGTTCTTGGTTGCCAGGCTGGCGTATATCAACGCTTCAAAGAAAATTATCCTGGGCATGATACTGTCCTTCACCGTCGATAAGGCAATTATATTACCACCAGCGGGAGTTTATATGAAGGGAAGGTTCTAACAGGCAAAGGAGTAAAATGTCATCGTAGCAGGCGGGGGACTGAGCGGTTGACGATACCGATATAGATTTCAATATCGGCAGGGAGGTGTCATCATGAAAAAACCGTTAGTTGCTTTATCGTTTTTTGGGGCTTTCCTGATACTATTCTTGAGCGGGTGCTTCTTGGTCGATCCCTCTATAAAAGTGGTCCTGTTGATCGAAAACTTCAAAAAGTACTGGGAACAGGAAGATCCAGCCGCGCTTGCGGGCCTCTATACGGATCCGGCCCACATAAATACGGCTACGAAAACCTTTGCCCAGATAGAAAACACCTACGACGGAATGTTCTCGGGAAGGGGTGTGGTGTCTTTCACGTTCATCAGCGAGAAGGACATAGATTTCAACGCAACCCTTACCGAAGCGGACGTCCAGTTCACAGCCGTTATAGATTACACAAGCGGTCCGAACGAGACAAAAACATACGTGTGGAAAGTTAAAAGAGCGGGTACGAGGTGGCTAATCTATCGTTCCAACAATTATTGAAGGGACTCCGATCGCGATGAGAACTCTGCTTACCGGGGTGAGCGTGTTGAATCTCATCTACAGAGACCCGGCCAGAATGATCGAAGATTATCTACGATACAAACGCTAGTCCCTCAACCATCTTCATTCTTTACTGAAAGACCTTACGAAAAGAAAGGAGAAGGGTATCACAAAAAGCGCATAGACCGTGACCATAGTCACCCTGTCGAAATTGTTCCAGTAAACGAGCGTGGCCACGACTATGAAGGCTAAAAAGCTCAGCCCGAAATACTTCCAGCGTTTCGAAAGTTCCGTGGCGGCCAGGATGGCTACGCCTGGAATGATCTCAATCGCGGTCGTTACACTTAAACCGTGAGAGAGAACGGCGAACCCTATAAATATCAGTCCCACCGTCCTGCCTATAATCGAGATAGACTGATTCCGCGAAAGCGAAAGGCCGGCCGAAAAAATGGCTTTTGCGGCGAAGGGGATGAGAATGAAAGATATGAAACAGTCGGTACCTATCTCGTATCCCATGCCCGTGTAGAACATCGCAAGGAGAAAAACTATAGCCAGTGCGATATTCGAAGAAAGGTTGTCTACGGCTTTTTCTCTTTCATCCAGATCTCTAATCAGGCCCGACATTCTCAAAATCGGAAAGAGGAAAAGTCCGGTCAGGAGAAAGGAAAACCATGGACTGACCGTCTGAATAAGTGTCAGTGCGACCGAGATGAGTATCACGTCGAAAATCAGGATGAACGTCTTTTGAAGCATATCAATCACCTTCTTCGATAATGAACAGGTCTTCCGCTCTGCAGCGCAACACACGCGCGATCTTGAGAGCCAGCTTGACAGAAGGATTGAACCGCCCCTTCTCAATCGCGATGATCGTCTGCCTGCTTACTCCTACAAGCTCTGCCAGAGATTCCTGAGTTATCTCGTCGTTCTTGAACCTGAATTCCCGCAGCCTGTTCTTCATATCCACCACCTGTGAATATTGTACATAATACTTTACATTATGTCAAGTATTATGTACATAAGGTCGGAATACCAAATCACGATCCGGCATGACGGGAAGGGATTGTCATCCCGCTGTGCTCTTAAACGGATCTCATCTCTTAAGTCTCTTCCTCTCTCCTCTTCTCGCGCTCCTTAACCGACGAAGAACCTGAACGCGCAGCGTCGGAGCTTCTACTATGTCGCTATTTTCTCCGCGCCGAGGAAGCCGGCGAAGTCGTCGGTACATTTCCGTATGGCCTCTTTCATATCCTCCGTGACGACAACCCCTTCTTCCCACCACCAGTTCTTGATATTCAATACCCTCTTCTTTTTATCGAAAACAGGCTCGAAACGCGCCACAAATTCCCTTCCAAAGAGAACGGGGAGAACGTAGTAACCGTACTTCCTGTCCTGCGGCCGCTTGTACACCTCCCAGGTGTATTCGAACTGGAAGAGGCTCTTTATGAACTTCCTGTCCCACAACAGGTTGTCCAGCGGCGCTATAAAAGAAGCTTCCGGAGCGCCAGTACTTTCATGGCTTCGATCGAGAAGCTCTCTATTAACGCTCGAAGTATAAACCGGGTAATCGAACCCTTCGATTTCCAGCTCGATCAATTCGCCCGAGCGCACCATTTCCTCTATCGCGGCAGTCCGTTTAGCGCTGTTAAGGCCCTTTATTCCGAGCCAGGCGTCGCCAGATCTCGACCAGAAAAGGCCGATACTGTCGATCCTTCTGCTTATATGCCAGCGGTGATAAGCCTCCTCGGTCGTGTTGGGATCTAGCCTGTCGAAAATATCATGCGGTATGTGTCTTCCTGCCAGATCGTAGTACTTCCTGGTTCCGGCCCTGTGATGTACCACGAGCTCTCCCCACCAGTACATACTCTCGAGTGCGGCCCGGGAGGCTTTGGCGGGCGCCCAGTACCAGCCCACCTTTTTATCGAAATCGAAGTCCTGGGAGGAGAGCGGACCCCTGACCTCTATATCCTTCCTTATCTGTTCGAGTATCTCGTCTATGTGTTCGCTTCTCCTGATATGGTCTTTCGCATCTTCCCTGAATCTCTGAAAATAAGGCCAGTCTTCTATCGGGTAGATGGACATATTCTTGTCCCAGCCGTCGAGCAGCTTTCTATCCTCGTATAGCAACCTGTAAAGCATATCGGGCCTGTAATTCTTCACTCTCGACTGGAGGACGAGGTCGGTA
>ERZ795032.732-NODE-732-length-30162-cov-5.715714_pt1 | contig 30162 bp, 33 predicted proteins | sample MGYA00375124_ERZ795032 | MGnify/ENA primary metagenome ERZ795032 (study PRJEB30167, sample SAMN05720154) | activated sludge metagenome | isolation source: Anaerobic digester | place: China | collected 2015-12-16 ...
GACCTGCTTTCCGCAGTATCCCAGTTGTGCCCCTTCCAGCGCTTCGCGGCGGAGCGCATCCGCATCCCGGTAGTTGTTGCACACCAGGTCGATGGCGTCCAATCCGTATGCGGCTGCGTGCAGCACCATCTGGCTGCGCGCGTAGAAAACCTCCTGGTTCGAAATGCTGCGCCGCGCTCCCAAACTCACTGCCAGGTCTTCCGCTCCAAAGATGAGCGCCGTCAGGCGGGGGGTCGCTTCGCAGATCTCTTTCAAGTTCACAAAACTGCGCGCGCTCTCGATGATGGCAACCAAACGGATCAGCCCGATCGGCAGTTCTTTTTTTGCTTCAAACGCTTCCAAAAAGCCATCCACATACTGCAGCGTGTTGGCATCTTCCGCTTTGGGGATAACGATACCATCCGGGATGGCATCCACGATCGTGCGCAGGTCAGGCATGAAAAGCGGGGTAGAAGGGGCGTTGATGCGCACCAATCGTTCCGATTTTCCGAAATCGTAGGTGCCCAGTGTGTGCGCCACAATCAGACGCGCTTCTTCCTTTTTGGAAGGGGAAACTGCATCTTCCAGATCAACGCACACGCAGTCCGCTTTCAATGTGCAGGCTTTTTCGATCTTATGCGGGTCATCCCCCGGGGTATACAAGAACGCTCGTCGCAGGCGCATGGCTCCTCGCTTTCCTTTCACCCCATATTATAGTAAGTATTGCACGCTGTGCACATTCGCGCCGGATGTTGTGTCGCTTCGCCAAGTATGATAGAATTTTGCCGCACTGTACTGTACAAGTTGGAGGGATGGCCGAGTGGTTTAAGGCGCCTGTCTTGAAAACAGGTGTGGGGTGAACGCTCCACCGTGGGTTCGAATCCCTCTCCCTCCGCTGGACGTGCACCGATTTGGGGAGGTGCCAGAGTGGCTGAATGGGACCGCCTGCTAAGTGGTTGTCGGGGATTAAAACCTCGACCGAGGGTTCGAATCCCTCCCTCCCCGCTGTTTCTCACGCTTTATCCACCAGAGCAACGCCGCAATTGCATAGCGCATTCTCTTTTTTAATACAGGATAAAGCATCACAGCCGTGGAGGAAGCATGACCCTTTCAGAAAAATCTCAATTGGTGCAGCAAGCACTGGAAAAACATCACCTTTCCCTGCAGGTCGTGGAGCTGGATGCCAGCACGCGCACATCACAAGAAGCGGCACATGCCGTGGGTTGCGAGATCGGGCAGATCTGCAAATCGCTGGTCTTTCGCTCTGCCGATACCCCCCTGCTCTTCCTGGTCAGCGGTAAGAATCAGTTGAACGTGGCCCGCGTCTCCGCCGATCTGGGATTTCCGCTTGAAAAAGCCGATGCCGCCTTCACCAAAGAAAAGACCGGCTTTGCCATCGGCGGCATTCCACCCGTGGCACATGCCACCCCCATCAAAACGTATATCGACCGTACCTTGCTGGAATATCCCGAGATCTGGGCAGCCGCCGGCACCCCCCACGCCGTATTCAAGTTAGAAAGCCGCCTGCTTCTCACGCTCACCGGCGGCACTCTCATTGATGTGATTTGATCAAAGACCCCTTTAATAGAACCAGCAGGTTCTCGACCGAAAAGATCTTCTCCAGATTCGCCCTGTTCTTGAAATGGATCGCGACCTTGCCGGGGAGCGCAATGAATGGAAACCAGGCTGCCCGGCTGAGGGAATTCCAATCAAAGGTGGTACTGCGGATGACCTCCGCCAGCTTTTCCTTGCCCATTTCCCTCTTTTCATCGATCTTCAGGTCCTTTTTGATCGCCTCCAGCACCGCGTAAAAACTGCGGTGCGCAAAAAACACGCATAAGCCGTACAGGATGACGGCTCCGTTGATATAGAGACTGTACGTTTGGTAAAAGGCATACAACGCGCGACCAACATCACCCAGCATGCTTTGAATAAAAGCGCCCACCATGCTTCCACCTCTTGTTGAAAAGATGGGGCGGTCCCAAAAGACCGCCCCAATGCGTCATTCAGTACTTCGGTACAAGGGATGCTACCTACGTTTTACCTATTTCTTGCTCTCTGGCTTCGGTGCGCCAGCCAGTACGTCCCAGGTCTTGGGGTTCTTTCTGTAAAAGAAGAACAACACCAGCACGAGCGCTGCCAGAACAGCCAAACCACCGATCCCGCCCAGCCACTGCACCACTTTGGTGAATACCAATCCGGTCCAGATGAAGCCATCGGCAATGCTGGTGATTTTCGCGGCACCTTCGGGCATCGCGAACCCTGCGTTCACTGCGGCTGAAGTGAAGAAATCAGCCATGCCGGTTGCAATGTAGAATCCCGCGATCAGCTCCAGGGTCCCGGCAATGATCATGCGAAAGATGTTTCCGCGCATCAACGGGGCAAACAGAGCCACCACAAAGGGAATCACAGCCAGGTCGGCAAAGAGCAGCACGCGGTTTCCGGGCAGAATGATGCTCAAAAGAATTGCGATGGGAACCAATACCAGCGCTGTCGAAATGGCAGCCGGGTGTCCGATCAAGATCGCTGAATCCAGCCCAATGTAGATCTCGCGGTCGCTGGCGCGTTTCTTCATGAAGTCGCGCGCCGCTTCCGAGATCGGGATCAAGCCTTCCATCAAAATCTGCACCATGCGGGGCAGCAACAGCATGACCGCCGCCAGGTTGATGCCCGTCTGTAAGATCTTCACCACTGCCTGGTCAGCATTGTAATAACCGAGGATGCCCAGCACCAGTCCGATGATCAGACCCAAGATCACCGGTTCACCGAACACGCCCAGCTTCTTCTGGATGGTGTCGGGATCGGCTTTCCAGTTCTTCACGCCGGGGATCTTGTCGAGGATCCAGTTGGTTACAATGGCGAAGGGCACACCCGGCGCGGAGGTGAGGTGAGGGATGGAAATGCCGGGCAGTTTGTAGAAACTTTGCACCGCTTTGGCTGTCCAATCTGCCAGGAACAGTGCCAGAGCCGCCGCGATGGCTGCCGCGATCAGCCCATAGGTAAGGTTGCCTGTAACCATGTAAACCAGCGACCCCAGAAACGCGAAGTGCCAGAAATTCCACACATCAATGTTCAGGGTCTTTGTCCAATTGATCAGTATGAAGATGATATTGATAATCAGGGCGATCGGGATTACCCATAGTCCCACATCGGTGCCGAAGGCGATCGCTGCCGCCGATGGCCAACCCACGTCCACCACGTCACGTTGGATGTTCCAGTTGGTGACCATAGCCTGGGCGGTGCCCGATAAGGTAGCCCACATCAGGTTCGTCACCAAATTGATGCCAACGAACGCAATTCCGATGGTCACGCCTGCGCGGAACGCTTTACCTGGTTTGGCGCCCAGGATCAATCCCAAAATAAAAATAATAATTGGTAGTACAACGGTCGCCCCCAACGAATCGATCACAGCTTTCAAAGTAGTAAGGAAGGTTTCCATGCTAATACCTCCTTTTTCTTTTATTGCTTTTATTTACTCAAAATTTCAACAATTTGTTCGATAGCATCCTCCTTTCCAATTCCCGTTAGAAATGCCAAAGTATGAACGACGGGGACACCCAGGTCTTCGGGGACAGGGGTTGTGGTGACGATGAGGTCAGCGTCGCTTGCCAGCGATTTCACCTCAGAAGCCTTGCATTGGCGGGTCGTGATATCGATGCCGCGTTCTTTGAGAGCTTCTTCAATTGCGCGCGCTACCACGGTAGAGGTCGCAATTGCGGTTCCACACGCCACCAGAACTCGTTTCAAGCCGACCATAGTTTGCTCCTTCTATTATGAGAGATGATTATTTCCATTGTAAACAGGATTGAAAAATATGCAATCTTGTCTTTTGCTTCTTTTCTCTCAACTCAAGGCACAAACGACGTCATCGAATTTCTTCGCGTTCATTAACGCCGCTACCACCTGCGCTGTCTGAAGCACCCCCGCGATTGCCTGCAGCATTTCGATCTGGGCTTTCGGTTGCTCCAGCGCCAGCAAGAACACCAGGCTTACCGGTACGGTTTCGCTTGGGATAGCCATGTTGCAAAAAGCCACCGGTTTTTTCAACGTTGCCAGCGCCAGTCCGGGCTTGACGACGTGTTCGATGTCAGTGTGGGGGATAGCTGCATGAAAAGCGCCACCCAGGGGAAGACCGGTGGGTAACCGGCTTTCCCGCTCGATGGCTGCGTCGATGAAGCTTTCTTTTACATATCCTGTTTTATACAGTTCGTTCCCCAGTAAACGAATGATCTCTGTCGAATCTGCAACGTCTGCACCCAATAAAACCCCGCGGGGTTCCAGAAGTTTCAGGATCGCTTCATTCATACGATCATCGTTCCTGGATTCTCCAACCCCTTCTTTACGTCTGCCAGAAATTCCGCCACTTCCGCCCCATCTACAATCCGGTGATCCGCGCTGGCAGTGATGGTCATGATCGGACGCAGAGCGGGATTCTTGTTTTCATCTGGCACAAAGCGCTCGACGATATTTCCCACCGCCAGGATGGCTGATTGCGGCGGGTTGATGATGGCAGTAAAGCGGTCAATGCCGTACATCCCCAGATTGGAAATGGTGAACGTGCCACCTTCCAGGTCGTCGGGCACCAGTTTATTGTTGCGGGCTCTTTCTGCCGTGCTTTTCAGTTCATCCGAGATCTGATAAACGCTCTTTTGATCGGCGTTCTGGATGACCGGGACGATCAATCCTTCAGAAACTGCCACAGCTACCCCCATATGAACATAAGGCAAAAGCACGACCTCGTTCCCTTCCAGCCGGCTGTTCAGTTTAGCATGGCGGGTCAATGCCCAAGCTACCACTTTGGTCAGCAGGGCGGTATAGGTGAATTTTTGGGTTGTTCCATCCACCTTGCGCACTGAAAGTTCGCGCAGGGTTTTTGCAGCGCTCATATCTACGTCCACCTGCAACGTCATATGCGGGGCTTCGCTCCAACTGCGCGCCATGTTCTCGGCAATGATGCGGCGCATACCCTTCAACGGCATCCTGGTCGCTTCGCCGCTTGCGCGTATGCCGGTCGGTTGCGGCATGCCTGAGATCGCCTTGCGCACATCGGCTTCCTGAATTCTTCCCAGCGGACCGCTGCCTTGAATGGATGCAAGTTCTACATCGCCCTCCGCTGCGACTCGCCTTGCAGCGGGGGTCGCGGCAACCTTTCCGCTTACCACGCCGGTTTTTTGTTTGGCGAGATATTCTTCCACATCCGTCTTGGTGATCTTCCCATCCGTTCCGCTGCCTTGAATGGCTTGTGCCGCAATGCCGGCATCCTGCATCATGCGCAGAGCCACCGGCGTGGCGTTCCCGCTCACTGTCGCTTGTGTGGCTGCCTCGCTCTTCTCGGCTGGTGGAGCAGGTTCAGGCGAATCTTTCACATCCGGCAACGCTTCGCCTGGCTGCAGGATGAATGCGATGATCTTGGTGACCGGCACAATATCCCCCACCTTATATCTGACGCCCGATAAGATTCCGCTCTCCGGCGCTTCCACTTCCATGCTCAGTTTATCGGTAGAAACAGTCGCGATCGGATCGCCTTTCTCTACGCTTTCACCTTCTTTTTTCAACCATTCAAGGATCTCTGATTCCTCCTGGGTGAATCCGAATTTCGGCATGATCACTTCTTTAGCCATGGTCGTACCTCCTAATATACGCCCTGAACGATCTTGCGTGCCTCTTCCACGATATTCTCAACTTGCGGTACCGTGTGGTATTCCAGGTTGCGGTTGTATGGAATGGGAGTGTCCAATCCAGCCAGGCGGCGCACCGGGGCATCCAGATAGGCGAATGCTTCGCTCTCCATGATCCGGGCTACCAATTCGCCGCCAAATCCACCGGTCTTGGCTGCCTCATGCACTACCAGCGCTTTCCCGGTCTTGATCACCGATTGCGTGATGGGTTCCAGGTCCAGCGGATTGAGCGTGCGTGGATCAATCACTTCCACTTCAATCCCCTCCTGTGCCAGTTGCTCAGCCGCTTCCAGAGAGCGCATGACTTCAATGGAGGTGGCGACGATGGTCAGGTCTTTTCCCTCGCGTACCACGTTGCTTTTGCCCAATGGGATGGTGTACATCTCTTCGGGTACCGCTCCCTTTACTTTATATAATAACTTATGTTCGAAGAACATGACCGGGTTGTTGTCTTCGATGGAAGCCAGCAATAAACCCTTGGCGTCGTAGGGGGTGCTGGGCATGACCACCTTCAATCCGGGTACATGCACGAACCAGTTCTCATAACTGCCCGAATGTTGCCCTGAAGCGCCGGTTCCCGAACCGCCCGGCAGCCGCAGCACCATCGGCACGCTGGCTTTTCCGCCAAACATGAAGCGGATCTTGGCAGCTTGCAGCACGAGCTGTTCCATGGAAAGCACCACAAAATCGCTGAACATGATTTCCCCCACCGGGCGCATGCCGGTAATCGCTGCTCCCACGCAGGCGCCTGCAATCCCGGCTTCAGAAATGGGTGTGTCGATCACGCGCTCTTTGCCGTATTTTTGTTGCAGGTCAGCCGATACGCCAAAAGCGCCGCCGTATATGCCAATATCCTCTCCGATCAGAAAAACCCGCTCATCCTTCGCCATTACCTGGTCAAGCGCTTCATACAGCGCCTCTCGATAGGTGATCTCACGCATAAACGCCCTCCAAAATAGTGTTAAGGTCAGGCTCCGGGCTGTTTTCTGCGAATGCTACAGCATTCTGGATGTCCTGTTTCACTCGTTGTCGTAATTCTTCCATTTCCTTTTCTTGCACACCGATTTTTTTCGCAAATCGCGGGATCGGATCCTTTTCCATCCATTCCTTCACTTCATCGCGTGTGCGGTAAGCCTGGCGGTCGCTCTTGGAATGTCCGCGCCAGCGGTAAGTGATGGCTTCGATCAGGGTCGGGCCATCCCCTTTGCGCGCCCGTTGAGCCGCTTCGCGAACGGCTTTATGCACTGCCACCACATCATTGCCGTCAGTGGTCACCCCCTTGATGCCATAAGCGCTGGCGCGCGTGCTGATCTCTTCGATCTTGAATGCCACGTCAAAAGGGGTCGACATAGCGTACAGGTTGTTTTCGCACAGGTAGATGACCGGCAGATTCCAGATACTTGCCATGTTCAGTGATTCATGGAAAGCGCCTTCATTAGCCGCCCCGTCGCCAAATAAGGTCAAAGCCACCTGATCTGTTTTGCGGGTCTTGATGCTTAACCCCACCCCCACCGCGATTGGCAGGTTGCCCGCCACCACGCCGTTGGCACCCAAGTTGTTCGCATCCACGTCCGCGATATGCATCGATCCACCCCTACCGCGGCAGTATCCCGTTTCTTTTCCAAGGAATTCTGCCATCATGCGGTTCAGGTCACCGCCCCACGCCAAAAAGTGTCCGTGTCCGCGGTGGGTGTTCAGCAAATAATCGTTGCGGGTCAAGGCGCTGCTTGCCCCGGCGGCGATCGCCTCTTGCCCAATGGAAAGGTGCATCGTTCCATGCACTTTTCCAAGCGCGTACAGCTCTTCTGCGTTTTCCTCGAACGCCCGTGTCAGCATCATCAAGTAAAGCAGGCGTCGGGCTTCATCGGGCGTGAACACTCCTCCAATAAGCTTCTCTTTTTCCATGTACATTAACCTCCAACAATTTATAAAAATGCTTCAACGGCGGATGAATCTGTTATTAAAATATCCAACAGGTTTCCTTCCAGCGCGGCTTTGATTGCGGGCGCTTTCCTTTCCCCTGCCGCTATCGCCAACACCACCGCTTTTCCCTCACGGATCCTGCGGAAGTCAGCCGCCACTACGCGGTCGTTGATCTGCCCCTCGATGATCTTTCCTTTATCGTTGAAGAACCAGCCGCAGGTGTACCCCACAGCGCCCTGCTTGCGAATTTCGATGAACTCGTGCGCTTGCATGTAGCCCATGCGCACAACGCTGGAATCGTGCGGTTCCTCCGTGATACACCCCACGCCTGCCAGCACAATGTCCGATTTATAAGCCAGCTCGACGGTGCTCATGATGGATTTTTCCCGCAGCATCATATCCCGCGAATTCTTGCTGTCCATCAGCATGGGGGCGTTGAGCGCGTAGTAGCTGCCATGTACCTTTTTTGCCAGCGATCCCGCCAGTTCCGGTCCATCCACAGAAGGGTCGCTCTTCACACCCATCGCCCCCAGCAGTTGAATGATTTTTACGTTGGTTACCTGGCAGGGTTTTAAAGCGTTCACCACCTCGTAGATGGAGGTTCCTGTTGAAATGGAGATGATTTGATCATCGCCGGTCAGCTTGCTGAAAACATCTGCCCCCTGTTCTCCCACAAAGTGCAGGGTCTGGGTATAGCTCAATTTGCCCCTGTTCACCACGATCGCATTGCGCAATTGATAGCGGTTGATCAACTTTTCTTCCAATTCCACATTGCGAATAGAGGGGAAATTGATTTTATGCTCGACCACTCCAGAAAGCTCCGCCTCGGTGAGCAGGCGGGAAATTGCCGAACGCGAATATCCGAACTCCAGCGCGATTTCATTTTGGCTGCGTCGTTCCAGATAGTACATCGACGCGATTTCCGCCAGCAGGTGTCTTCGGGAATCAGATTTCATAGCATGGTCCATTGAATCATTCTCATTAACTATATCACCAAAGTGAATTTTTATCACCATTGTTAACAGATATTCACTTATGTGAACCATGCTTTGCAGGAACGTAAGGGGTAGCAACAAAGTAGCCATCCTCGCCCTCTCCTAGATAGTTCCCTGATTGTGGGGTTATGAGCACATCGCCGCTGTCGTCCCTTGAGTCCCATGTTACAATCGGAGGTCAGTTTACAGGAGTTGATCGTGTTCATCATTCTGTCAAAATTCTTACCGCTCTTTGTGTACCCCTTGGGACTGGCGATCGTCCTTTTATGGGTGTCAGCTTGCCTGACCCGTAAAAAGCGCACAGCCAGGCTCTTGATGGTTTTCGCCGTCCTCATGCTGTGGGCTTGCTCTACTTCCCCCGTCGCTACGGCTCTGGCGCGTTCGCTCGAATGGCAGTACACCTATCCCCATGAAGTTCCTCAGGCTGATGCGATTGTCGTGCTGGGTGGCGGCACCGAACCCGCTATCTCGCCCAGAGTGAACGTTGAATTGAACAGTGCTGGCGATCGGGTGTTCGCCGCCGCCCGTCTATATCAGGATGGCAAAGCCCCTCTCATCATCCTCAGCGGTGGAAATATCGATTGGATGAGCGATGGCGCTTCAACGCCCGCCGGTCAGATGGCGGAGATTCTTGCGTTCATGGGCATTCCTTCCTCTGCTATGATCCTGGAAGATACATCGAAAAACACTTATGAGAACGCAGTGAACACCAGGGCGATCGTCGAAGAGCATGGCTTCGATAGCTTGCTGCTGGTCACGTCAGCCATGCACATGCCGCGTTCGGTGAAATTGTTCGAAAAACAGGGGATTTCTGTGATCCCCATACCGGTGGATTATTCGGTGGTCGAAAATGGGGAGGAAAGCCGCTCCCTGCTGGACACTTTGTATGGATTATTGCCCAATGCCGGCAACCTGGCAGTTACGACCAATGCGCTGAAAGAGTATATCGGCATTTGGACCTATTCGTTGCAGGGCGATCTTTAATTTCTAAGCCGTCACGGCTCTAACAGTGCTTCTTTGGAGAGCATCCGCTGCTGTTCTCCCCTTTATTTCATTGCTATAATGCAAGTAGAATCATAAATTAAGTTAAGGAAATATTCGTATGATTGGATCGAACAAACAACCCGGAGATCGCCGGATGGCGGTCTTGATCGACGGGGATAACGCCCAGCCTTCTCTGATCGAAAAGATCCTGGCAGAAGCCAGCAAATATGGCACTGTAACCATTCGCCGCACCTATGGCGATTGGACCACCGCCAATATGGGCGGGTGGAAGGATTCTCTGCAAACCTATGCCATCCAACCCATTCAACAATTCCGCTACACGGTCGGCAAGAACGCCACCGATTCTGCCATGATCATCGACGCCATGGATGTTCTTTACGGTGGCAGCGTGGATGGCTTTTGCCTCGTTTCCAGCGACAGCGACTACACTCGCCTGGCAACGCGCATCCGTGAAAAAGGCTTCTTCGTGATGGGCATTGGGCAAAAGAAGACCCCCCGTGCCTTTGTCAATGCCTGCGATGTTTTTGTGTATACCGAAAATTTGCTGCCCATCAAACAATCCGCCAAACAGGATGGTCAAAAAAAGAGCGCCAAAAAAGGTCAAGAACCGCAAACCCCTGACCCGGTGCCGCTTCTGAAACAAGCTTTTGATATTGCCGTTCAGGATGACGGTTGGGCTTTTCTGGGCACCCTCGGTCATCACATGCGTCAGCTCGATCCCGGTTTCGACGCGCGCACCTATGGGCACAACCAGCTCTCTACGCTCATTCGAGCTTATGCGAAACTGTTCGAGATCAAAGAGGTGAAATCTCCCGAAGGTAATTCGGTGATTTACGTTCGTTTGCGAGACTGAAAACAGAAAGGAATAATAAACAATGGACCCACGATTAGACATCATTTACAAACGCCGCAGTATCCGGGTTTTTGAACGCCGGGAGGTGGAAAAAGAGAAATTGCTTGAGCTCCTGCAAGCCGGCATGGCTGCTCCCAGCGCGAGCAACGGGCAGCCGTGGGAATTTGTCGTCGTCACCGATCCCGAAATTCTGGCGAAACTACAAGGCAAGCTGGAACATGGTAAATATAACGCTCCGGCTGCCATTGCGGTGCTCGCCAATTTGGGCATCACCAAAAAGGAATCCTCATTCCGCTTTTGGGTGCAAGATTGCAGCGCCGCGGTCGAAAACATCCTGATCGCTGCCGCCGGTTTGGGTTTGGGCAGCGTTTGGATCGGCGCCTATCCGAAAGAAGATGTCACCCATGCGCTGCACGAAATCTTGGGAGTGCCAGAGGACGTTCACATCCTCAACCTCATTTATGTGGGCTACCCTGCCGAAGAAAAGCCCCCCAGAACTCAGTTTGAAGAAGCGCGGGTTCATTGGCAGCAATATTAAAATATGGAGGAAAAGTGAATGGATGATTTTCTTCACTTTCGCAAGTTGATCACCCCTTCCCTCATCAAAGTCTTGTTTTGGATGTCCAGCCTTATCTGCATCATCGCGGGCATCGTCTTGATCGCCTCCAGCTTTGGAACCTATGGCAGCGGTGCCGTTTCTTTTCTGTTCGGCATTTGTATTGCTTTGTTGGGTCCTCTTTTTTCCAGGATCATCTGTGAGACCCTCTTTGTGATTTTTCAAAACTACCAGGGCGCTCCTGCCTCGGGGTTAACTGGCAAGACTGCAAAAAGAGGCGCTCAAACCAAAAAATAAACCACTCGCTCGCTTTGGGCTTTCTTCATTTATTTAAGGAGGAAAATGAATGTTTTTCATTGACTACGTTGATCTGGCAAAGCTGGGCATCGCCCTGCTCTTGGGGGGCGTCATTGGCGCGGAGCGCGAACGCTATAAAAAAGATGCCGGTTTGCGCACCACCATCCTCATCACGCTTGGTTCGACCCTGTTCACCATTCTGTCAACCAAGATCAGCCTTCTTTCAGGCAGCAACGCAGATGGGACGCGCATTGCGTCTAGTATTGTGAGCGGCATCGGTTTTTTGGGTGCCGGCGTCATTTTGCAGGACCGCGGGCGCGTCAAAGGGCTCACCACCTCGGCTGCCATTTGGATCTCTGCTGCCATCGGTATGGCATGTGGCGCGGGTGAATTCCTGCTCGCCGCAGCCTGCACCTTGCTCACTGTGATCGTGCTGGTCGTGTTCTCCAGGTTCGAAGATATCCTCGAAGTTTCTGCTGAAGAACGCACCTACGAGATCACCTCGAAGATTAGTTGGGAAAAGTACAAAGAAATCAAAAACCTCTTTAAGAGCAACGGTCTGATCATCAACAAATCCAAACAGGAAAAGAAAGCCGGCGGGGATATGGTTCTCACCCTCGAAGTCAGCGGACCACCCAAGAAACATGATAAGGTCGTGCAAAAGATCCTATCAGATAAAGAGATCAAAGAATACTGGTTCTAGAGAGTCTTTCGATGAGGGGATGCCTGATAAAAAATCGTTGCGCATACTTTCCGCCCCACTCTTTTCGCACCGTCCTTCTTGTCTGTGGATAGGGGGACAATTATCGGTTAATTCTCTACAGACATAAATGCAGCGGGATGCTATGGTGGTTTGATCTGTTTTCTCTTGCTGCTTACGAGCCTGGCAGAAAAAAGGGCTCTTCCCAAATTGAAAGGAGCAGCCATGCTGAAGATAAAGCGTGTTTACGAGAACACTGAAGAAAGTGATGGAATTCGCTTTTTGGTTGAACGCTTATGGCCGCGTGGCATAAAAAAGGGAGAACTACTTATGGAAGCCTGGCTGAAAGATGTAGCTCCCAGTGCCAATTTAAGGCGCTGGTTCGCGCACGACATAACGAAATGGGATGAATTTCAGAAACGTTATCGGGCTGAGTTAGATGAAAATCCGGGCGCTTGGAAGGCCATCCTGGAAGCTCTCAAGCAGGGTAATATCACCTTGCTTTACAGCGCACGCGACAAAGAACACAACAGTGCAGTTGTACTCAAATCCTTTTTGGAAGAGTACTTGAGACAATAATTCAATCCCTCACATAGAAGCGGGAAGAGTTATGAAAACCCGAGTCAGGTTTCAATGCCAGCCACCCTGTTCGCAGAAGCGCCTGAAGGCTTGGTTGCCTGCGCAACCAGGCCCATGACAGCCAACACCAGCAGTGTCGCGTTTCTCCAAGAGGTTCCTATAAAGTTCATCTTCCTTGATGTGTCTCATCTATTCTCCAGCGCAGCGAGCACTTCTCCAACCACAATACCAGTGAAAAAATGCCACTGCCAGGCATGCCAGCGTCAACACACCTACGAACGCTAACGAAGAGTCCTTTTGTCTGCGTCAAAAAAACCCGCACATTGTTATCACAGCCAACTCATTTGTTCTGATAATGTATCAAACAAGAAGTTGTAGATTCAACCCGCATAGCTTTCGTTCAGAATTTTTGCACACTCGATTGTTGACTGACATTGCTTGATTTGCGAAGTGATCGTCTGGTCCTGAATTATTTTGATGATTCTTTGTAATATAGGCATAACATCGTCAGGATCATGTATTGCCAACATAAAGATGAGATCAACTTCCACTTTATTTTCTGGGGCACCCCCCATCTCAAAGAAAAATACTGGACGATTTAATCGAGCCACAGCCACAGCAGTTTTTTCAACATGAATTGTATCCGTGTGAGGGATGGCAAAGCCACCAGATATTGTTTTTAATCCGGTAGGATATTTTATTTCGCGTTCAAGAACTCCACTTAAAAAACTTTCTTTCACATATCCATTTGCATAAAGCAAATTGGAAAGATCTTCAATGGCAGATTCTTTATCATTTACCTCAAGGCTAAGGTTAATTAAGTCAGAAGAAAACATAATTATTTCTCCAAAAGTTGGACCTTGCCTGTGAGAGAAGAAAAAATGAATATCATTGCTGTTTTTTCTACAACCTCACAATTTTCAAAAGCTTCTGTCATATTTTTACCCACTGCTACCATGCCGTGATTCCTGACCAAGACCGCTTTGTTTTCTTTCCCTAATGCTTCAACGATATGATCTGCCAATTCTTGTGTCCCACTTTTCCCATACTTTGCAACTGGAATGGATCTGTCCCCAACAGAAAAATACATCTCATCCAGACAGTAAGGTATAGGTGTCCCATTTACAGCCAGCGCAGTAGCATAAATTGAATGGGAATGAACAATAGAACCCACGTCTTCTCGATTTTTATAAATGTTCGCATGCATAAGAATTTCGCTCGACGGTTTTTTTTCACCGCTGATCTTATTTCCATCCATATCGCATGCGATTAGGTCTTGTGGCTCCAGTGACTCATAGGGAGCGCCGCTTGGAGTGATGATGATGGTTTTTCGATCTCGAATTACCGAACTGACATTGCCAGCAGTTCCAACCACGTATCCTTTTTTCAACATTTGTTTTGCAGTAAAAATTATTTCTTCTCGAATTCTTTTTTCTAATTCACGCTGTTTTTCCATTCTGTCCTCTATGATCTGTATTGAAATTTAATAGAACTTTGATTCCGGTTCTATTTTCTGCAATAGCAAAAGCGTTTTCCCATTCTTCGAAAGGAAAAATATGGGAGATAACGGTGCTGATTCGTTGATAAATTGGGGAAATCAGGTCAAGTGCTAAAGTATAGGATGATGATCGACTAGATTTGGATCCATAGAAACTCAATTCTTTATTCAATAAGAATTTTCTAACGTCGATTTGTATCGGATTTTTTGAATCACCAACAACAATTAATTTCCCGAGCGGTTTTAAACAATTGAGACAACTGATCAAAGCAGACGAATTGCCTGAACATTCAAAGGCAACATCAGCAAACATGGCATCCGATAGGTTTTCATTTGGGGAATCGTTACTGTCAAGAATCCGAACATCAGCGATATTCTGATTCTGTATCAGTTGTAATCTGTGTTGGCTATGGGGTGTGCCGACCACAGTGACTTTAACACCAATGTGATTCAATAAAATTGCTATGAGAATTCCCATCGTTCCAGGGCCAAATACGATTGCAGTCTGATTTTTCTCTACCTTAGCAATTTCAAATACCGCGTGCACAGCACATGCCAAAGGTTCGGTTAAAGCCGCTATCTTAAGATTGATTCCTGAAGGAATCTTATGCAGAAATCTGCATGGAACCAAGACAAATTCGGCAAAACAACCATTGGCGCGCGATCCAATCCCTGTTCTCTCGGGACATAGATTGACATTCCCCTTTTTACAGTACGAACATTGTCCACATACGGAAAAAGTGGTTTCAAAAACAACCGGTTGGCCCACTTCAAAAGTTGTACCGTGTGGATGAAGTTCGTGAATAATACCCGAACCCTCATGACCTGGTATGACAGGTAAGGAAAAGTGATCATCATTTTTCAAATCACGATTGTACGAATCGATGTCGAAACCGCAAATGCCTGCATATTTCATCTCAACAATAGCACAATCGTCAAGCAACTCGGGTTTGGGGTATTCACAAAACCGAATATCCTTTCTTTTTGCACTGGAACGAACTAAAGCTTTCATATGTTTTACAGGTAGGTTGTTCAAGGAGTTACGATGAGTTTTAGTTCTTCGCCATTCTTCACTCTTTCAAACCCATGTTCAATCTTATCTAAGGAGATTGTTCCAGTTATATAGTTTGCTGGATTGACCCTTTTTTGATGGATCAACGCTAAAGATTCGAAGAAATGTCTGGGAGAATAACCGATAGTACCAACGATGTGGATATCGTTGTAGTGAACCAAATTTCCGTTCAATCCCACTACCGGTTTATCTTTTGGAAGACCGGCAAATAATAACAGAGTCCCGCCTCTTTTTACAAGCTGCAATCCCTCCTCGACAATCTCTGTTGAAGGAGCTGCGCAAATTACAATATCTGCACCCATATTCTCCGATTCTTCCTTAACTTTTTCGACCAAATTGGTTTTGTTCGAGTCTACAAGCACATCCGCCCCAAATTTTTGAGCGAAATTTAGTCTTTGGGTTGATATTTCTGATTGAATTATTTTTTTTGCACCCCGAATTTTTGCGATTTCAACATGCATGCATCCTATAGGTCCTGCCCCAATGACAACCACAATGTCACCGCTTTTAGTATTGATCAATTCATGCGCTTTGTACACAGAAGATAACGGTTCTGTTAAAGTTGCCTCTTGTGAAGACATATCTTCTGGAACTTTGCATACCGATCCATGGGTAATAGCTTTGCCGATAATATGCATATATTCCGCAAAACCACCGGGGTGCATTCCACCAAAATCCTCTTCATGCAAGCACAAAAACTGTTGACCTCTCTGACAAAAATAACACTTCCCACAGGGAATGATGGGTCCTACTGCAATGCGATCACCAATTTTTAGATGATTTACATTTTTCCCAACTTCCGCAATAGTGCCAACCACTTCATGCCCGATGATAGTATTCGGTTTGACGTAAGAGGTCCCTTTGTAATATGTTCTGATATCAGATCCGCAAATAGCACATGCATTGACGCGAATCACTACGCCATCATTTTCACATTCGGGCATAGGTATTTCTACGATTTCTATTTTTTCGATTCCTCGGTAGATTGCAGCTTTCATTCGTTTTACCTCTTTGTATAATCACAATAAAGGGTTGTTTAATAAAACAACCCTTTTTTTCATCCTACTGTGCAAATATCTTGGCGATTAATGTTAATAACCAAGCCGGCCATTCAGCCCCTGTTGTTACGCCAGTGACTCCGAGTGCCCCGGATGTTAAATCGGGCATTTGGTATTGGATTGCGATGGCTACTTTCGTCAATAGGGGTGCCATCGCTGTAGAAACCCAGAGTATGATCGGTAAGGTGATTAAGCCATTAATGAAGGCTTTGATAATATTTCCATTTGCCAATCCGACCGCTATAGCCACGTACCAAATGGTTGCGTCAAGGGTTCCAATGGGTAATACGCCATTTCCTGGAAGAACCGTACTGATCAGTATGAAGTAAGGAAGAAGGAGCAAACCAGTTGCCAAAACAGATGAGTCTCCCATCAATACGGCTGCATCCAATCCTAAATAAATCTCCCGGTTTTTAAATTTCTTGGTTACGAAGTCTCTAGCACCTTCCGAAACCGGCAGCAAACCCTCAACCAGGATGGAAACCATCTTGGGCATCAAATAGAAACCCAAACCAACTTTCACACCCGTCAGGATGATATCTTTGATCGCCATCCCGCCGAGAATCGCCAGCAAAACACCGATCAGAAATCCCATCACCGGTATTTCCCCAAAAATCCCAAACCGCTTCCTGATAGATTCTTGGTCAGCCTTTAAATTTTTCAAGAATGGGATCTTGTCTAAAATCCAATTCACAGGATATTGAATGATCCCCATACTGATTACTTCGCCGTGTGGGATACTTACCCCCGGATAGCCCCAATATTTTTGTACCATCGGGGCAAAGAAATCGGCTGCTTTCAATAGGATGATGAAATAGATGGCAGCCAAAATTACCGAGATGACGACATTGTCTGTAATGAAATAGACATAAGCAGCCATGAGTGTCATATGCCAATAGTTCCAAAAATCGATGTCAAGGGTTTTGGTCAAATTCAAAACGATCAATAGAATATTAAGCAAGAAGATCACACCCACAACGATTGGAACAAGCGGCGTTGACCATCCGATGGCCGCAGGCAAGCCCCATCCCACATCGATATATTCAAGGTTCTTTATCCCAAAGCGTTCAATCATCATGGATGCTGGTGTGCTAAATGTAGGATAAAGCAGGCTCCATATAGCGAGGTCAATGCCTGCTAATCCCATTCCTACGAATAAACTTGCCCTGAACGCTTTCGTTACTTTTAGCCCAACAATCAAACCAAAAAGGAAAATAATGATGGGTACAAAGACAAAAGCGCCGGCATTTATGACATAATCATAAATATTTTTTAAAATCTCCATTTTCTTACCTTTCCTTTTTTCACTTAAAAGTATTATTTGTTTGTTCGATTTAGTTATCCATCTTCCTCCTTTTCTAAAATTAATTCTTCAATTGGTTGATGATTTTTTCATCCAAATCATTAGCGCCAATACCTGTCAAATATGGCATTCCATTGAAAAATGGAATCGCTAGATCTGGGGGTTTTTGTACTGTGGCAACAATAAGATCAGGAGATTTCGCTTCAACAATTGCCGGGATCTCCGACGCCATACAACACGAAATCTTTACCTGAATTCCTTCCTTTTCACATAATTCACGAATTCTCACAGCTACAGCAGTGCTGGTCGCAACACCAGCACCGCAAGAAACTAATACAAATTTTGAATCGATCATTCATTCACCTCGTGAATTGTTTATTATTCTTGACGCGCGATAGGATTTCATATAATAATAAACAGGATAGGTTCCGTTAATAATATAAAACGAACATCGAGAAACCATCAATTAGTAAAATATCTAACGCTTAGTGGAGTTTTCTCTAACGATGAATAAACCAAACCAATCCGGATTTAATTCAGATCATGATAGTCATCTAGAAAGCAGCAGGATCCTCTCGATGTGGTTAGAACGGAGTGGGGTGAAGAGAAAAACCATATTGAATGAAATTAATAGAGGAAATTGGGGAGATGATTCCATAGGAATTAAATCTTTTCAAAATTGGACCTCATACGGCGATTCTGCCAGAAAAATTAGTGGTCCAAATACGGAAATTACGGGGAAAAGAGTAGTAGCCATTATTAATTGGTTTTTCGCTGAACATCAACATCGTGCCAACTCTATCATAAAGTCGGAAGAATTGCAGCGTTTTGTTTCAATCTATGATGATATCCCCATTACGAACCAATTACAGCTCCACCGAATCCTGCATGATCTCGAAGTGGAATTAGGCGAAAGAAAGATTGAAATACCCGTCAATTCCGATTGGAAGAAACAATTCTCTAATCAAAATTTGTTCGCTTATGTGATGGATAACTACTGGACTATTCGAGCTACTTCCAAATACGAATTGGCGCTAGCGGGTTTTAACGAAGAGGATATGAAAGATTGGGGCTTTTGGCATCGGCTATCAGCCAATACAAAAGGTATCTCCAAGTTTTCATCTCATAGCCCAATTCGATCGTTGAGAGGTTGTTATGCCAAAACATATTACCATAATCAGCTACTGCGCTTCTTATCTGACACAAAACAACTCTTTATTGAGAAGAATCCACGGTATTTATCTCTTTTGAATTTAATGCAGTCCTTTCCTGACTTTGAAAAAATTTGGAATGAGGTACAACGCAATAACCAACAAGATAATTTCTCAACCTCAATTGGTTATCCAGTTCCTTTTTTTATGCCTGACGAAACTCTTCTTTGGATGATGGAATTCAGCTCAATAATTTCTAATCAGGACAATTTTCGAATGATCATTTGGTCTCCGTTAAACAAAGAAACCAGTCAATATCTTGGACTGCTTTCCCAATCGAAAATAATGAATGATTATTCAAAATCAGCCTTTTTTATTGAGGACTATGCTGAATACTTCACGGATGAACAAAAATTCGCATTGGGGATATGAGAGCTTCTCAATAATTACCGACTTTTCTTAACTCAATAATCAAAATCATCATAAAATGTGAATCCAGGTTTTTATATAGGGTAGTTTTGGTAAAACTTTGCTAAATAGAGCAAAGTTTTACCACAGGAAATCGAACCTTAAAACCATTGATTCAGAATTGTTTTTTTCTTTTTTCATCAAAATGCCTGAGAGTACAAATATGAGCGTCTGATTCCATAAATAATTATTGTGGAATATTAGCCATAAGAGAATGGATCAGAAATGAAAAACAAAGTACAAACACTTAGTTTATACCAATTTCTACAAAGAATTCCCGATGAAAGCAAAATGTGTGAATATATTGAAAAAATGCGGTGGGCAAAGGGTAGATATTGCCCACATTGCAAGTCAAAAAACACTGTGGAAGTTAAGGATGAAAAGCCTCAACCTTATCGTTGTAAGGATTGTAGAAAACATTTTAGCGTTCGCACTGGTACGGTAATGGCTGATAGCAACTTATCACTGCAAAAATGGTTAGTAGCTATTTATCTGATGAATACTGCAAAAAAGGGTGTTCCCAGTTGTCAGGTGGCGAAAGAGTTAGGCATTACCCAAAAAACAGCCTGGATGTTGTGCCATAAAACCCGCGAAGCGTGGACAAACCCAACATCTCAATTTACCGGAGAAGTTGAAATTGACGAAACCTATATTGGCGGTAAGGAAAAGAATAAACATAATTCCGAAAACTGAATGCTGGGCGTGACATAGTAGGAAAACAAGGAATACTCGGGTGCAGGAAACGGACTGGAAAAGTAAAAACAGCGGTCGCAAAAAATAATGGCAGCGATGAAACCTATAGTTTTGTGACAAAAAATATCAGAATTGGAGCCACGATTTACACTGATGAACATAAATCGTATAATGATTTATACAGATACAATCGCCAATCAGTAAATCATTCACGCAAGGAATATGTAAGAGGAGAGATACACACAAATGGCATCGAATCATTTTGGGCTCTTCTGAAACGCGGATATTACGAAACATTTCATCACTTTCCTCGTGAACATGCTATGAGATACGCCAATGAATTTGCAACCCGCTTAAATCAAAATGGCTGTGACACAGAAGACGTACTGGCAATCACTATAAAAAATTCAGTAGGGAAAAACTTACCATATAAGGTATTAACCCAACCATGTCTAGACCAGTAAAAAATGTTATTGAGCCTATCAAAGCACCATTTGAAGAAGTTTTAGCACAGATAATTGGTGGAGAGGTTCAAGAAGAATTCATCAAGAAACCAAAGAATTATCCGCGTTCTCCATTAAGATACCCTGGCGGAAAGACTCGCGCGATAAATTCTATTTATTCAATCATTCCAGAAAATGAAACTAAATTATGTTCCCCCTTTCTTGGTGGAGCGTCTATTGAACTTGCATGCACTACTCGCATGGAAGTGTTTGGGTTTGATATTTTTGAGCCATTAATAGATTTTTGGCAAATGCTTTTGGATAGGCGAGAAGAACTTGTTGAGCGCGTGAAAAGTTACTATCCTTTATCTCGCACTAAATTCTATAATCTGCAAAAGCGATATGTTCATTTACAAGATAAATTGGAGCGTGCGGCTGTATTTTTCGTGTTGAATCGTTCTTCATTTTCTGGCACAACTCTATCAGGTGGGATGTCTCCCGGACACCCACGTTTTACTAAATCATCTATAAAGCGGTTGGAGAAATTTACAGCAAAAAATTTCAGTGTTGAATGTGCAGATTTTAGGGATTCTATAGAAAAACATGAAGATGCTTTTCTATATCTTGATCCCCCCTATATGAATGGGCAAGCTCTTTACGGGGTAAAGGGAGATACACATACAGGATTTGAACATCACGCGCTAGCTGATATTCTTTATAAGCGCGAACGATGGATAATGTCATACAATGATTGTGAAGAAATAAGAACGCTATATAAGGGATATCCAATTCTTTCGATTGAATGGGTCTATGGAATGTCAAAGGAAAAAAAATCCAATGAAGTACTTGTATTAAGTAAGGATATGGCATTATGAGTTTTTCACAAAATGATATGGGGCGTGCATTTGAATATGGTATTGTGATTGCCATGTCAAATATTATTCCTGCCAAAATAGTTGAAAATACGCAATTAGAAAATTCAAAAAGATGTTTTGAGTCATGCTCTGATATAGAAAAACCGAAAATAGTAAAAGCTTCATCTGAAGCAACCGCATTTCTGGTTGCACATGATAGAGAATTTTCGGATGCCAGAGGATTTACAATTCAGATTCAAACCGATCAAATGGGTGGTCAAGGAGATGTGCGAGATATAATCATTCGTAATCAATCTACAGGTAAAGAAACTGGTATTTCAGCCAAAAATAGACATTTCGCAATAAAACACTCGCGCCTATCAGAACAAATAGATTTTGGAGATGAGTGGTTTGGAGTTCCTTGTTCGGATGAATATTTTCAAACAATTGTTCCGGTTTTCCGTGAATTGCGAACATTACATCGACAAGGGGAAAAATGGCGAAATATTCCAGATAAAAAACAAAGATTTTATATGCCGATTTTGCAGGCATTTGAATCAGAAATGAGGAGATTATTCTCTCAAGATCCACAGAAATCTGCACATGGATTAATTGAATACCTCTTAGGAAGACATGATTACTATAAAGTCATTAAAGAAAACGGGCAGGTTTCTATTCTTTCTTTCAATATTTACAATACGCTTGGTTGGGGAAGCAGATTATCATTACCAGGTAATCTCATACAGATAAGTCTAAAGCCAAGATCAAAAACAACTTTATTTATGACATTTGATAAAGGGTGGCAGATTTCTTTTCGCATTCATAATGCAAGTTCTGTCGTTGAGCCATCCCTAAAATTTGACATTCAGCCAGTTGGCTTTCCAAGCACAATGTCACGCAATATTATTGATTATGAAATTGATGACTAACATTGTATATAACCCTTAATTAAATAGCGCAACCGCCTGATTCGAAATCAGCGGGTCCCATATGAGTGGAGTTGGGTGACCGCACAAAGAGTGCGCACACAGACCCATCACCAGGTTCATTGACGGCAGTTCCATACACCTCGCTTCCATGATCCAGAAAAATGGAACGGAATTCTTGCTCGAATGGACTTTTCTGGGGTGTGTTGGTGATGACAAAAAGCATTTGCATATTTTCATACTTTGCAGTAATATAGAAGCACTGTTCGGAGGGAATTATGCTTTTTACCTTCGCACGCTCGTCGTAGCACGGAATTGCAAGGGGTACCGTGCGAGAAAGGTCGATAGTATCTCGAGGTCAGCTACTATCGACCTTTTATGTTAAACGTTCCGCAAATGGGCAACCGTCACGCCTTCCCCACCCTCGCTCTGCATGGCGAGTTCCCATCGTTCCACGTAAGGAGAAGTGTTCAGATATTCCTGTACCACCTTTCGAATCGCGCCGGTGCCCTTTCCATGCACAATGCGCACATAAGGCAATCCCGCAGAATACGCTTTTTCCAGGTAGCGTTCCAATTCTGCCAGCGCGTCATCCGCGCGCATCCCGCGCAAGTGGCATTCCAATCCGGGTGACTTCATGGAGATATCCGGCAGCTTTGTAGAACCGCTCTCTGGCACTTCTCGCTCCACTTTCTTTTCCTTCGTCTTAGAGCGGGCAATGTCCGCCGTGCTCACCTTGACGCGCATCTTTCCAATCTCCACTTCCACCGTGTCTTGCGCAATCGCGTGCACAGCCCCATCTACCTTTAATGACTGCACATAAACCCGATCGCCAACTTTCAACGGCTGCGCGTTTGGGGTCGCAAAACTGTTCTTTTCGGGCGGTTTGCGCCGGCTCTCTTCCAGTTGATCCAGCCTTTTATAGATCCGTTTGCGGGTCTCCGTTGAGTCCGCCTTCGAGCTCGCTTCTTTGCGGATAACTTTCAGTTCCTCCCGTGCCTGGTCAATCTCGTCTAGGATATCCTTTTGTGCCTTTTCCAGGATCTGAAGGCGTTCTTCTTCGATTCCTTCCATTTTTTTCTGCCATGCCAGCTTGATCTCCTGGATCTCGCCAAGTTCATGGGCAGCGATTTCTTTTTCTTCCCGTGCCAGTTCCCGCTGCTGGTGGATCTCATCCAGCAAGTCATCTGTCCTCAATTCATTGGGATCAAGCAGGGTACGAGCCAATTCGATGATCTCCGTTTCCATCCCCAATCTGCCGGCGATTGCCAGAGCGTTCGACTTTCCGGGCAGTCCCAAGATCAAGTGATAGGTTGGCTGCAGGCTGGTCAGATCGAATTCCATCGAAGCGTTCATCACGCCCGGCTGGGTGTGGGCAAACGCTTTCAATTCAGGATAATGGGTAGCGACCAGGCAGGGCACTTTCTTCTCGATCAGGTTCTGCATGATCGCCCTCGCCAGAGCTGACCCTTCTTGAGGGTCCGTGCCGGCGCCCAGTTCGTCCAGCAGCACCAGCGTGTTCCAACGCGCTTTTTTTAATATGCGCACAATATTGGTGATGTGCCCTGAAAAAGTGGAAAGCGACTGTTCGATGGATTGTTCGTCACCGATATCCGCATAGATGTCGCGGAACAACATGATTTCAGACCCCGATTGGGCAGGGATATGCAGTCCCGATTGCGCCATCAGCGAAAGCAGACCCGCGGTTTTTAACGTCACCGTCTTCCCGCCCGTGTTCGGACCGGTGATCACCAGGGAAAAAACGCCGTCCTGCAGCAAGATGTCAATGGGTACCACCCTTTGCGGGTCGATCAAGGGATGGCGGGCTTTCAACAACTTAAGAATGGGTCTGGTTCGATCGGCTACCAGTTCGTTGGGATGGTGAAAGAGCGGTTCCGTTGCATGTAACGCTTCAGCATACTTCGCACACATCAGCGACAGGTCAAGTACCGCCAGCGCATTTACGATTTCGTTCAGTTCTCCCGCCACTTCTTTAACGCGCAGCGAAAGATCAGCCAGAATGCGGCGGATCTCTTCCTTTTCCGCAAGCTGCAGTTCAAAGAGAGCGTTGTTCAATTCCACCACCGCCAGCGGTTCCACAAAGAGCGTTGAACCGGATGCTGATTGATCCTGCACCACGCTCTTGAAACGTCCTTTATGCTCCGCGCGCAGTGGCACCACATACCGCCCATTGCGCTGGGTGATGATGGCTTCCTGCAAAAAACGGGTCGCGTTTGGGTCGCTGATGATCTGGTCCAGTTTGCGCTGCAAGCGGTCATGGGCTGCCCTGATTTGTGTCCGCAGGCTTGCCAGTTGCGGAGAGGCGTTATCCACTACCTCGCCCTTCTCTGAAATGACGCGACTGATGGCTTCGATTAACCCTGCCGGCGGATTGAGGGGAGCAGCCACCTTGCACAATTGAGGGTAAGCCTGATCTTGCTTGCCGAAAAACCGCCCCAGCTCACGAGCCGATTCGAGGGTGCCTTTGATATCGATAAAGTCAACTATTTCCAACACTCCCCCGCGTGCAGCCAGCGTTACTTGAGTGCGGATATCCCTTGCCGCGCCAACGCTGATCTCCGCATGCTCGATAAGCAGTCTGCGCGCCTCTGTGGTGCGCACCAGGCGATCCACAGCCAAGGGATAATCATTGGTCGGTCGCAATGCGTGCGCTAACTTTTGCGATGCGCTGAATGCCGCGTATTTTTCCAGTTGCTCAAGGATGCTCGCATATTCCAGGGTGGTGAGGGTTTTCGTGTCCATTTCTTCATTATTATAATGGGGAGAGCTTACTTCATTGTCTTTTCTTCCGATGAGCATTTTCGATGCGCACTGGCTTGTTATAATACGGATAATGACAAATCCAGGAACGCTCTCAGAAATGCTCGACCCCTTGACCAAACCGGCTCGTTTCGTGGAACAGTTGGAAGAGGGAAGAGTTCGCTGTTACGCCTGTGCTCACCGCTGCACGCTCAAACCCGGGCAGCGCGGCATCTGCCAGATGCGCTTCAACCAGGAGGGGGAACTGCGCGTTCCCTGGGGTTACGTGGCAGCCGCCAATGTGGACCCCATCGAAAAAAAACCCTTCATGCATTTTCTCCCCGGCGCCCGCGCCATGACCTTTGGCATGCTGGGCTGCAACTTCCACTGCGATTTTTGCCAGAACTGGATCAGTTCGCAGGCGCTGCGCGACCCGGCTTCGAATGGAGCTGGTAGTTACGTCGAAAGGATATCTCCCGCTGAGCTGGTCAATCTTGCCCTGCGCTCCGGCGCCAGGGTCATCGCCAGTTCCTACAACGAACCGCTCATTACCAGCGAATGGGCGGTGGACATTTTCAAAGTGGCGCGAGAAGCGCATTTGTACTGTGCGTACGTGTCCAACGGCTTTGCCACCCCTGAGATTCTGCATGCGCTGCAGCCCTATCTGCACGGCTTCAAAATTGATCTGAAATGCATGTCCGACAGCCACTATCGCGAACTGGGTGGCAGCCTGCAGGTTGTTCTCGATAGCATTGCCCTGGCGCACGAACTGGGCATGTGGGTGGAGGTGGTCACCCTGGTCATCCCCGATTTCAACGATAGCAATGAGGAATTATGGGATACCGCCAGGGCTCTCGCCCTCATTTCACCCGATATTCCCTGGCACGTCACCGCTTTTTATCCCACCTATAAGCGCACCCACAACCCGCCCACCTCCGCAGAGATCTTGCAGCGAGCGGCAGATATTGGGCAAGAAGCGGGTCTGCGCTATGTGTATGCCGGCAACCTCCCCGGCAGGGTGGGTTCCCTGGAGAACACCTACTGCCCTGCGTGCAATGCGCTGTTGATCGAACGCCATGGGTACAGAGTTTCTAAAAACAGTATCACCAGCTCCGCTGCGTGTCCCAATTGTGGCACGATCATTGCAGGGATTTGGGGGTAAGAATTTGCACAGTTGTGCCAGGAACCATTTCCGTTAACGTACGTTAATAGAGTACAACAAATGAATGAATGATCTCTCTTGCGCGTAGCTTTTTTGCGCAATGGGGGTTATTCATTAAAAGACCCAACCAAGTCGCCGCGCCCCTTCCCCTTTGGGAAAGGACTTGCCTGGGAGAAGAAGAGGTGCATCATGGCTGTTTGTATTATTTTCGTCATCGCATTGGTCAGTATCATGTTCCTTGCCATGAGCTTGTCGGGTCTGCATGTTTTTAAGAAATGATAGAATCATTCGATCATCCCTTTGAGAAGTGACAAAACGCGCGCGGCAGTTTATCATTAACTCATAGGAACGAAGGATCACTTGCAGCGCTTATAGCTCGCAGGATCCCAACTGACCACGCCAGGGAGCGACACGATTTGCTCCCTGGCTCTTTGCTTTCATGATATCGAGATGATCTTCCCCTATCGGTTCAGCATATTTCCGCCCATTCCACTGGTCGCATTCTGCCATCCAAAGCCGGGTTCTTCTCCGCTTGGGTAACGGCGGAACCGCCTCCTGGTCCAGGATAATGAGCTTCATTGCCCACTGTCCGAACTGCTTTTGTGCTGAAAAACAGCAGCGCCTCAGTCACGATACCGGGCCGAAGAGGCTAACTTTTTCCACGTTTTCTCCTTCAATCGTCGAGTCAATATGCCCATATCTTCTTGAAAGATGAGATTTCCAGAGTGCCCTCCTATATCTGGGGGTTACTGAATTCAATTCACCACCCCTATGGCTTGACGACAATAGAATTCTTGTTCTATAATAGAACATGTATTCTAAATGATCTTCAATGGAGGAAATCATGAACAAAAGCCAGACACAGACCATTTTCGACAGTCCTTTCCAGGTTGTGAAAAAAGTATATGCACGATCCGGGGGCATGCACTTCTTCTTCATTGCCCTTGTTTTGCTTTCGCTGGAAGTCTTCAATTTCAGCACCACCAAATATGCCCTGCAAGATCTGTTGGGTGAGATCGGTGTTGGTCCCACTACCTGGGCGGTGATCCTCGCCAGCGCATTTTGCGGTATGAACCTCATCGGCATTATCCGCCTGTTCACCCCTGCTGCCCACCAGGAACAGGGGGCGGAAAGCTGGTTCCTGCTTGGCGCCTGGATTTTAGCAGCCGTGATGAACACCGGGCTCAACTGGTGGGGCGTTTCCATTGCCATCTATAACCACCCCGTCAACAGCGTATTGGTGGTGGATCCCATGGCCATCGTAACGGTCATCCCCGTCTTTGTTGTCCTCATGGTCATGCTCTTGCGCGTCTTGATCATCGGGAATTTGGCTGGCACTATCCGCAAAGCCACCTCCGCTTCCACGAAACCACAGCCAACCAGCAACCAACCTTTTGGGGCTCGCCCGCAAACCGCACAATCAAACACTGGCACCCTGCGCCGCACTATCGTTCCGCAGGGCACCCACATCTTCTCCGCTTCTTCGAAGCTCGACAAATAGCGCTCTCCTCGCATCGCTCCTTTTCATCACCCACAGCATGGAAACTCCGCCATGCTGTGGGTCTTTAAATATGGGGCATCCCCCTCGATTGATTATCTTCCGCGCCCCAACAGTTCCCCGCTTGGCTTATAATCCCTGTATGGTCAACAACGAACCACTTCCTCATCCGATCTACATTGATACGGCAAATGCTTTGCGCTCGCTTCTGCAAACTCTTCGCTCAGAAAAATGCATCGCTGTGGATACCGAATCGGATAGCTTGTATGTCTATCACGAAAAAGTCTGTTTGATTCAGTTTTCCACCCGCGCCGCAGATTATCTGGTTGACCCGCTCAGCGAGATCGACGTTTCAGGATTAGGTGAAGTTTTCGCGGACCCTGACATTGAAAAGGTTTTTCACGCCGCCGAGTATGACATTATCTGCTTGCGCAGAGACTATGGTTTTGAATTTGAGAACATCTTCGATACCATGCAGGCAGCCCGTATCCTGGGGCTGCCCAAATTGGGCTTGTCTTCCTTGTTAGAAGAGTACTTCCAGGTGACGGTGGATAAACGCTTCCAAAAAGCCAACTGGGGCAAACGCCCTTTGCCGCCCGCCATGGCCGATTATGCCCGTCTTGACACCCATTATCTCATCCCCCTTCATGAAAGATTATCTCTGGCTCTTCAGGATGCCAACAAAATGAAGATTGCCCGCGAAGATTTCTTGCGCATCAGCCGCTCCATTTGTTCTGAGAACGACAAGCCCCTCTATACGGCGGTTCATGGATATCATACCCTCTCTCCCCAGCAGCTTGCCGTGCTTGCCCAACTGTGCCATTACCGCGAACGCGTCGCCATGCAGGCTGACCTTCCACCTTTCAAAATCTTGAGCAGTTCTGTCTTGCTGGATATCGCCAGGTCAGATATTTCCTCGATCACCGATTTATCTTCCATTTCAGGTCTCTCCGAAAAACTTCTTCATCGCCATGCCCGGGGCTTGCTCGATGCCATCCAACAGGGCAGGTCTGACCCGCCCATTCATCTCGATCGCCGACCCAAGCCGTCTGATGCATACATCGCCCGTCTGGAACGTTTGAAAAAATGGCGCCAGCACTTGGCTCGCGAGAAAGCGGTGGAATCCGATGTCATCCTTCCTCGCGAGATCATGGAAGAGATCGCCAAGCAGCATCCCTCTTCCCCCCAGCAGTTAGAAGCCTTGATGCGCGACGTTCCCGAGCGCTTTCAACAACACCAGCATGCCATTATGCATATTCTTAAGGAGCATTCATGAAAATTCATTTCAATGGCGCTGCCCAGACGGTTACCGGTTCTCAGCACCTCCTGGAGATCAACGGGAAGAAATTGCTGCTCGAATGTGGCATCTACCAGGGGAAACGCGCAGAATTCTACAGCCGCAACTGCCGTTTTCCTTTTGAACTCGCCGGGCTGGATGCGGTCATTCTCTCCCATGCTCATATTGACCACAGCGGGAACCTGCCCAACCTGGTCAAGCAGGGATATTCCGCACCCATCTACGCCACTCCCCCCACTGCCGACCTGGCGGATATCATGCTGCAAGATTCGGGTCATATCTACGAAGAAGACGCCCGCTACTTAAATCAAAAAAAGAGCCGCCGCGGGCTCCCCCCGGTGCAGCCGCTGTACACCAAAGAAGACGCTCAACGTGTAAATCCGCTCTTTCAGCGCGTTGGTTACGGTCAGGTCTTTGAGCCCATCCCCGGCGTGCAGGCGCACTTGCTGGATGCCGGGCACATGCTGGGCTCAGCCGGGGTATGTCTGGATATTAAGGAACATGGTAAGCAAACGCGCCTGTGGTTCTCCGGCGATATCGGTCGCCCGGGGCTTGCGCTCATTCGCGATCCCCAGCTTCCTGAAAATGCAGAGCATCTCATCATGGAATGTACTTACGGTGATAAGTCGCACAGCGATCCCGAAGAGGCTTTTATGGAACTGCGCGACGTCATTCAGCGCACGGTGGCGCGCAAGGGAAAGATCATCATCCCCGCTTTTTCTGTGGGTCGCACCCAGGAGATCGTGTACAACCTGAACCGCATGATCCGCGAAGGTGATCTGCCATCCATGCCTGTGTTCGTAGATAGCCCGCTTGCCATCAATGCCACCGAGATCTTCCGCAAACACCCCGATTACTTCGATGATGAAACCCACGCCTTCATGCAAACCGGACGCCATCCCGCCTTGACCTTCCCTGGTCTGGAGTACACCCGCAGCGTGGAAGAATCCAAAGCCATCAATGAAAAATCCGCTCCGCTCATCATCATTGCCGCCTCCGGCATGGCAGAAGCCGGGCGTATCTTGCACCACCTGAAAAACAACATTGAGGATGAACGCAACACCATCGTGATCGTCTCCTGGCAAGCCCCCAACACCTTGGGGCGCCGCCTGGCAGATCGCGAACCGCTGGTGCGTATTTTCGGTGAAGAGTACCGGTTGCGCGCGGAGGTGGCTACCATCGGCGGTTTCTCTTCGCACGCCGGACAGAACTTCTTGTTGAAATACGCCCAAGCCACCCACGCCAGCCTCAAGGGGCTGTATCTTGTTCATGGCGACCCGGGCGCTGCCGCTGTTTTCCAGCAGGTGCTGGCGGAGCATCAATTCAAGTCCGTCCTCTATCCGCCCCTGGGCGCGAGCGTGAACAAGTTCAGATAGATATGAGAGAGGGGAGCTAGACAGGAACGGCAATCGGG